>QWCJ01000016.1_pt1 | contig 135370 bp, 103 predicted proteins | sample 1972501 | NCBI WGS metagenome assembly QWCJ01 (sample SAMN09866711, study PRJNA288562) | Human vaginal metagenome isolate term2_vaginal, whole genome shotgun... | isolation source: vagina | host: Homo sapiens | place: USA: California
AAAGCAAGAAAAGACGAACAAATCACGGACAAAACGATAGTTCTCCCATTCAATCTCCAAGTTGATGATGCGCTCAAGTTCTTCCTGCGTAATGCTTCTCGGTTCACCCTTTGGTCGCTCGTAACTGTAGCCCAAGAACGGATAGAAGTCCAGCACACCTTTCTTTACCGCTATGCGGACAATGGTCTGCAAAGTAGACAAGGTACTCGATATGCTGCTGCGTTTCAGTCTGCGTTCGATGGTGAGATAATACTCGAATCCCTCGATAAATGCTTTATCCAACTGTGAAAGGGGTATATCGCTTACTTTATGCTTTTTCTGCACATACTCACGGAGCAGGGAGAGCTGGTAGGTACGAAGTTTGAACGTCTTCAAGGCTCGGTCGATGCCTATGCGCTCCTTTGTCTGTGTGAGATACTCCCCGAAACTCTCCAAGAGCAGGGTTTGGCGGTGGATTTGCCCCTGATAGGCATCCCTCACGTCTGTGGCTGTAAAGGATTCTTCTCTTTCACTGAGTTCGTGAAAGCGTGTGTGGATAAGTGCAGTGCATTCACCAAGTTTCTGATTGACGGACACAGCCATGCTGCTCTTGCCGATAAGCCTTTGCTTGCGGCTGTCCCAAAGAGCGAGCGGAGTCTTACACTTGGTGGAGAAGCCCGAATGGGTTCTGCCAACGGAGATGCGCCCGATGACAGGCACAAGTCCTTTCTTGTCGGTTCGTTTCGCCTGAACGAAGAACGATGATGCAGAAAAATGAAAGATGAAGAATAAAAACCTATGACACAGTTGTTTACCTTCAACTCGTAACCCCTTTTTGCTTTTTCCTTGATGGGTTACGATTTGGTAACGGAACTCCTGCCGTTTAATGCTCGTTTTCGCTTACCCTTAAAATAGTAAGAAAATGCTAAATGATACTATTTCAAATAGTTACATTCCTTGCGTTTCCCCCTATTTCCCTTCATTCTTAATGACTGATTATGCTTAAAAAAGTTTATTTTCTCCTTATTATTATGTAGTTATGCAAAAAAATGAGTATCTTTGCGCCTCGAAGTAGCCGGAGAAATTCTCATTTGCCACCCGGAAACCGAACTTTTGATAATATAATAAACAAAAATAAAACTTCAGAGATGAAAATTTCATTTGAAAATCCAGACAAGATCAATGGTCTCATGACCTTGACAGTCCAAGAAGCTGATTACAAAGACGATGTCGAGAAGACACTCAAGGATTATCGCAAGCGTGCCAACATTCCGGGCTTTCGTCCGGGTCAGGCTCCCATGGGCATGATTAAGCGTCAGATAGGTACGCAGGTAAAGATGGATGCCATAAATAAACTCTTGGGTGAAAATCTGCAAAAATATATCGCTGACAATAACATTAAGATGCTTGGTCAGCCATTGGCAGCCTCCGGCGAGGAAGCTGTTGATTTGGAGAAACCGGCACCTTATGTGTTTAAGTTCGATATCGCCGTTGCTCCGGAATTTAAAGCGGAGCTGACCGAGAAGGATTCCATTGAATATTACGACATAAAAGTTTCTGACGAACTCATCGATAATCAGGTGGCTCTTTTCGCCAGTCGTGCCGGTCATTACGATACCGCGAACGAATACGATCCCGAAAAGAAGGACATGCTCAAGGGCGATATTCGCGAATTGGATGAAAATGGGAACACGCTCGAAGGTGGTATTACCGTTGAGGCGGCCGTTCTCATGCCGGAGTTTATCAAAGTGGAAGACCAAAAGAAACTCTTTGACGGTGCGAAGCCGGGCGACATCATCACCTTTAATCCTTCCAAGGCATATCCCGACAACGATTCGGAAGTTGCATCTTTGTTGAAGATAGAGCGTGGAGAGACCGAAAATCACCGCGGAGATTTCTCTTATCAGATTACCGAAATCTCGCGTCATGTCAATGCAGAGAACAATAAAGAACTTTGGGATAGCATTTATGGTGAAGAAGCAGACATTAAAGACGAAAAACAATTCCGTGATACCATCGCCAAAGGCTTGAAAGCACAGTTCGACTCCGATGCGGAATTCAAGTTCATTCAGGACGTTCGCACATACTTGGAAAAGAAAGTTGGCAAATTGCAGTATCCCGATGAGCTGTTGAAACGCATCATGCTGACCAACAATCAGGAAAAGGGACAAGAGTTTGTTGACAAGAGCTATGAGGCAAGCTTGAAGGAGCTGACTTGGCACTTGATAAAACAACAACTGGCAGAAGCCAATAATATCAAGATTGAAGATGCCGACATCCGCGAGAGTGCCATCAACTCGGCTCGCGCGCAGTTCGCTCAGTACGGCATGAGCAACGTTCCCGATGAATATTTAAAGAATTATGCCGAGGAAATTCTCAAGAAACGAGAGAATATCGATCAGTTTGTAGAAATGGCTCTCGAACGTAAACTCTCCATCGCCTTGAAAAAGATTGTTAAACTGAAGAAAAAGTCGGTAACTCTTGATGAGTTCAATGCCTTGTTCGCTCCGAAAGAAGAGACAACTCCCAAGAAAGAGAAAACCACCAAGAGCAAAAAGACCGCCAAGACAGCAAAAACTACCGACGCGGAAAAAGCGGAATAAAAAGTCATTCCATCATAACTTGAAAGAGGTTAAGTCTGTGCCCTAAAGCTTTCTGTCGAGAAAACCAAAGGCGAGACTTAACCTCTTTTCTTTTTTGTATTGCCATGCTTTCACCAAAAATTCATCGGTCTGTAATGAAAAAAGTTTGAGTTTTGTGGAAAGTTTATCTTTTTTTGCTTATCTTTGTGTAATAATAGAAGAAGTGCCACCCATACGGCTGGCATATTCTTTGTAAGAAAGACAAAGAAAACAAGGGAGCGTGGCTTCCGATTTGTCTAACTATTAAAATAAGAAAAACAAATGAATGATTTCAGAAAGTATGCCACCAAACATTTGGGGATGAACGGATTGATGCTTGATGACGTAATCAATGCTCAGCAGCAATACTTAAATCCATATATCTTGGAAGAACGCCAACTGAACGTAACCCAGATGGATGTCTTCTCGCGACTGATGATGGATAGGATAATTTTTCTTGGAACCCCTATTGACGACTATACAGCCAATACGCTCCAAGCTCAGCTCCTTTATCTGGATTCAGTCGATTCCGGAAAGGATATTTCCATTTACATCAATTCGCCCGGCGGAAGTGTTACGGCAGGTCTCGGAATTTACGATACCATGCAGTTCATCTCCAGCGATGTGGCAACCATCTGCACAGGCATGGCAGCCTCGATGGCGGCTGTGCTGCTTGTTTCCGGACAAGAAGGAAAACGCACTGCGCTACCACATAGCAGAGTGATGATACACCAACCACTCGGCGGTGTGCAGGGGCAGGCCTCCGATATTGAGATAGAGGCAAAGGAGATACTCAAGTACAAGAAAGAACTCTACACCATTATCAGCGAACACTCGCATCAATCCTACGACAAGGTGTATAAGGATAGCGACCGAAACTACTGGATGGATGCCGAGGAAGCGAAAGCCTATGGTATGATAGACGCCGTATTAAAACGAAAGAAAGATGACGACACGGCAAAATAAGTGTAGCTTTTGTGGCAGATCAGAGAGAGAGGTAGGATTTCTTATCACGGGATTGAACGGCTTCATCTGCGCGGATTGTGCACAAAAAGCTTACAATATCTTGGAGGAGTCAGGCGTTTTGGAAGAAACACGTCCGAAGTCGGGCGAGGTCTTCAAAATGAAGAAAGTGCCTAAACCGAAAGAAATCAAAGCATACCTTGATGAATATATCATCGGACAGGATGAGGCAAAACGCTATTTGGCAGTATCGGTTTACAACCATTACAAACGCTTGCAGCAACCGAACGACAATGATGGAGTGGAAATTGAGAAAAGCAACATCATCATGGTGGGATCCACCGGAACGGGAAAGACACTGTTGGCACGAACCATAGCAAAGTTGCTCGAAGTGCCTTTCACCATTGTCGATGCCACCGTATTTACCGAAGCCGGATATGTGGGTGAGGATGTGGAGAGCATACTCTCCCGCCTTCTTCAGGTGGCGGACTATGATTTGGAGGCTGCCGAGCGGGGTATCGTGTTTATCGATGAGATTGACAAGATAGCCCGGAAAAGCGATAATCCCAGCATTACACGCGATGTCAGTGGTGAAGGAGTCCAGCAAGGACTGTTGAAGTTGCTTGAGGGAACCACGGTCAATGTGCCACCGAAAGGTGGACGCAAACATCCCGACCAAGATTATATTCATGTGGATACACGGAACATACTCTTTGTTTGTGGCGGAGCTTTCGATGGCATAGAACGAAAGATTGCCCAACGTCTGAATACGCATGTTGTAGGTTATAACTCCGTGCAGAATGTGGCGAAGATCGACAAAGAAGATCTCATGAAGTATGTACTTCCACAAGATCTGAAGTCGTTTGGACTTATTCCTGAGATCATCGGCAGACTACCGGTCCTCACCTATCTCAATCCTTTAAATAAGGAAGCGTTGAGAAGGATATTGGTGGAGCCCAAGAACTCCATAGTTAAGCAATATAAGAAACTCTTTGCGATGGATGGTATCGAGCTGACTTTCTCGGAAGACGCGCTGAACTGTATTGTTGATAAGGCGGTGGAATACAAGCTCGGTGCGCGTGGACTGCGCTCCATCGTTGAGGCAGTGATGATGGATATGATGTTCGACATGCCCTCGCGAAAAATCAAGAAGTATGAAGTAACTGCCGATTATGCCCGGGGGCAACTCGACAAGGCACATCTCCACAAGTTAGGCAAGGGCTGATGAACTTCATGGCATCGGTGGCATACGACACGGTGGTTCTCTTTCCATCCTTTAGGGCAACGACAACACACTAATTACAAGAAAATGACAAAGACGATTAATCTGACAGAAAAGCTAAAGCATTATTTCGGTTTTGATAAGTTCAAAGGCGAACAAGAGGCTATTATCCGCAATCTTCTTGCCGGCAACGACACTTTTGTGTTAATGCCGACAGGTGGAGGGAAAAGTCTGTGCTATCAGCTTCCTTCACTCCTCATGGAAGGAACGGCTATTGTGGTTTCGCCTTTGATAGCTTTGATGAAGAATCAAGTTGATGTGATTAATGGTATTAGTGAGAATGACGGAGTGGCGCATTTCCTGAACTCGTCTTTGAAGAAAGCGGAGATAGATCAGGTGAAGAACGATATTATTTCCGGTAGGACAAAACTGTTGTACGTTGCCCCTGAATCACTGAACAAGGAAGACAGCATCGATTTTTTCAAGTCGGTGAAGATCAGCTTCTATGCCATAGACGAGGCACACTGCATATCGGAATGGGGACACGACTTCCGTCCGGAGTATCGTAAGATACGAGTTGCGGTGGATCAAATCGGAAAAGCTCCCATCATAGCCCTTACCGCCACTGCCACGGATAAGGTGCGAACGGATATCATAAAGAGTTTGAACATTGAGGGCTGCGCAGAGTTTAAGAGTTCTTTTAATCGTCCTAACCTTTATTATGAGGTGCGAGCAAAGAAGAATGAGGAGGATACCAATCGGCAGATTATCAAATTCATTAAGCAACATTCCGGAAAGAGTGGTGTTATTTATTGTCTGTCGCGAAAGAAAGTGGAAGAGTTGGCAGCAGTGTTGCAGGCAAACGACATCAAGGCAGCTCCGTATCATGCGGGGTTGGACTCTGATACGCGTTCCAAGACACAGGACGCCTTTCTGATGGAAGAAATAGATGTCATTGTGGCGACGATAGCCTTTGGTATGGGTATAGACAAACCGGATGTACGCTTTGTCATACATTATGATATACCGAAGAGTCTTGAGGGATATTATCAAGAAACGGGACGAGCCGGCAGGGATGGTGAAGAAGGTATCTGTATTGTTTTCTACTCTAAGAACGACCTCATAAAATTGGAGAAGTTCATGGAGGGGAAACCGGTTGCCGAACAAGACATAGGACGACAGCTCTTGCAGGAAACGGAGGCGTATGCAGAATCGTCGGTATGTCGTCGCAAACTGCTCCTACATTATTTTGGGGAGGATTACCCTAAAGATAACTGCGGTATGTGCGACAATTGTCTGCATCCGAAGAAAAAGATAGAAGGCAGGCAGGCATTGCTCATCGTGCTTCAAGCGGTAAAGGCATTAAAAGAAAATTTCCGACAGGAATATGTCATCGACTTTGTAAAGGGGCGTGCAACGGATGATATAAAAGCCCATAAACACGATGAACTGGATGAGTTCGGAGCAGGAGAAAAAATAAATGTCAAGATATGGAATCCCGTTGTTCGCCAAGCTCTCTTGGATGGTTATTTGAAAAAAGACGTGGAGAACTATGGTCTGCTGAAACTGACCGCTTCCGGTAAGCGGTTTGTCAATCATCCAACCTCATTTATGATTGTGTTGGATGCTGAATTCAAATCTGAGGAAGACGAAGATGAAATGATAACGGGAACCGCCGTGCTCGACCCGGAATTGTTTGCCATGCTCAAGGACTTGCGCAAGAACATGGCTCACAAACAAGACATTCCCCCCTACGTCATCTTCCAAGACCCCTCATTGGAGCAAATGTCCACGATGTATCCCGTCACGGAAAATGAGTTGCAGAACATACAGGGCGTGGGTGCGGGAAAGGCAAGACGCTACGGTAAAGAATTTTGCAAGCTCATCAAGAAATATTGCGAAGAGAAAGGCATCGAGCGTCCGGAAGAATTGCGTGTGCGAACGGTCGTTAAGCGTTCTATGCAGAAAGTGAAAATAATACAAGGCATTGACCGCAAGTTGCCACTCGATGACATCGCGATAGCAGAAGGACTGGATTTTGATGAGTTGCTGACCAAGATAGAAGAAATAGTGTATAGCGGCACGAAACTCAATATCGATTATTTCCTTGAAGACATCTATGATGAAGATAAGGTGGACGACATCTATGATTACTTCATGAACAGCAGTACAGACAGTCTTGAGGAAGCCATCAATGAGCTGGATGGTGATTATACGGAGGAGGAAATTCGATTGGTGCGCATTAAGTTCATTTCCGAGATGGCAAACTAAAACATACTCTGCAATTTTCACTCAACAGTCTGACGACAAGAGTGGAGAAATGTGATATTGCGAGAAAAGAGTCAAGGATTTGTTCTCTGTTGGCAATAAGTATCCTAAATGCGTTTTAGAAAATCAGGCAGTGGAAAACAAACTCCCGATACCGAACATTCGCCCTGTCATCACTACGAAATTACATGACAAAAACAGCATTAAAAGTGCTTTTCTTAATCCGTTGATAATCAAGATGATACGAATTGTGATTTAAAAGCTAAGCTTTTGCGCCTCAATACATGACCTTTTGCAGTGCAAAAGGTAAGCTTTTGAAAAGTAAAAGTTAGCCTTTGTATGGATAGAATAAAAATATTTAGGACACTATTGGTCCGGCGGGGTAGTTCGGGCTTGTAGTTAAATACTTTTAATAAAATCATAGAAAAACGGCAAAATAGCAATGGATATGATTTATTATTGCTAAATTTGCACGCAATAAATTTTTTTAAAATACTATGTCATCATTTGTTGCAGATAAAATTGTGATGGACGGATTGACTTACGACGACGTCCTATTAATTCCGGCTTACTCTGAAGTACTGCCTAAAGAGGTAGAGTTGAAAACCAAGTTCTCGCGTAACATAGAGCTTAATATTCCCTTCGTAACCGCGGCCATGGACACGGTTACCGAAAGCGCCATGGCCATTGCCATTGCTCGTGAGGGTGGAATTGGCGTGATGCACAAAAATATGACAATCGAAGACCAAGCACGCCAAGTGGCTATCGTGAAACGCGCCGAGAATGGAATGATTTACGATCCGGTAACCATTCGCAAAGGCAAGACGGTGAGAGACGCTTTGGCAATGATGGCGGAATATCACATTGGCGGTATCCCTGTTGTTGATGAGGAAAATCATCTCGTGGGCATTGTTACCAATCGCGATTTACGTTTCGAGCGTCGTTTCGACAAGACCATTGATGAAGTGATGACTAAGGAGAACCTCGTAACGACTCACGCGCAAACCAATCTTAGCGCGGCTTCGCAGATTCTTCAAGAACACAAGATAGAGAAACTTCCCGTAGTGGATAAGGATAATCACCTCATAGGGTTGATTACCTATAAGGACATTACAAAGGCAAAGGATAAACCCATGGCTTGCAAGGATGACAAAGGACGTCTGCGTGTGGCAGCCGGAGTGGGTGTTACAGTCGATACGATGGAACGTGCACAGGCTTTGGTGGATGCCGGAGTAGATGCAATCGTCATTGATACGGCTCATGGTCATTCCAAGGGCGTCATCGGAAAGCTGCATGATGTGAAGTCTGCTTTCCCGAACCTTGATGTCGTGGTAGGGAATATTGCCACGGGAGAGGCCGCGAAGTATCTTGTGGAGAACGGTGCCGATGCCGTGAAAGTGGGAATCGGACCGGGGTCCATCTGCACTACGCGCGTGGTTGCCGGAGTGGGCGTTCCACAATTGAGTGCCATCTACGATGTCTGCTCCGCATTGAAAGGGACAGACGTTCCGTTGATTGCCGATGGAGGCTTGCGTTATTCCGGAGATATCGTGAAAGCATTGGCAGCCGGTGGCAACGCGGTGATGATTGGCTCGTTGGTAGCCGGTACGGAAGAATCGCCGGGTGATACCATTATTTTCAACGGACGCAAGTTCAAGAGCTATCGGGGAATGGGGTCTTTGGAAGCAATGGAACAGAAAAATGGTTCTCGCGACCGTTATTTCCAAAGTGATGTGAGCGACAACAAGAAACTCGTTCCGGAGGGTATTGCCGGCAGAGTGCCTTACAAGGGTACCGTTCAGGAAGTAATCTACCAGTTGGTGGGAGGCTTGCGCTCCGGCATGGGCTATTGTGGCGCGGAATCCATCAAGAAATTGCACGCCGCGAAGTTTACGCGAATTACCAATGCCGGTGTTATGGAGAGCCATCCACACGATATCACCATTACGAGTGAGGCTCCCAACTATTCACGTCCCGAATAGATAAGAGCATCGGAGCGAATAAATATAATAAGTTTTTTTATAGTCATACAAACATTATCCTCGCGCAAGAGGGAAATGAAGAAAGAACAGATGTGATATGAGAATAAAGACACTGTTTGCCGTTGTGCTGTTTTTCAGTACGATGGCGTGGGCACAGAACGACCCAACCATCATGACCATAAACGGTCAGCCCGTAAGTCGTTCGGAGTTTGAATATTCTTATAACAAGAACAATACAAAGGGAGTCATCGACAAGAAGAGTATTGACGAATACGTTGAATTGTTCATTAATTATAAATTGAAAGTTCAAGCGGCATTAGATGCCCGACTTGATACGATGAAGTCTTTCAAACAAGAGTTTCTTTCCTATCGCGATCAGCAAATTCGTCCGACAATGATTGATGAATCGGATGTTGAGGCAGAGGCGAAGAAAATCTATTTGGAAACAAAGCAACGCATTGATGCTGCCGGAGGTTTGATGCGTTGTGCCCACATCTTGCTTTCTCTTAATCAGCGAGCGTCCGATGTTGAGCAGATGAAAGTGAGAAATCAAGCTGACTCCGTTTATAACGCTCTAAAGCACGGAGCCGACTTTGCAGAATTGGCAAGGAAGTATTCCGGAGATAAAGGCTCTGCCGTGAAAGGTGGAGAATTGCCCCCGATAACAAAGGGACAAACTGTTCCGGAATTCGAAAATGCTTTGTTGCTTCTGAAGCCCGGAGAAATCAGTAGTCCGGTACTTTCACCATTCGGTTATCATATCATTAAAATGATAGGAAAAGAGGAAATGCAGCCCTATGATTCGTTGAAAGCAGATATTCTTCATTTCATCGAGGTGCGCAATCTTCGTGAACAGATTATTAATCAGAAATTAAATCAGCTTTCCATGGAGGCAGGCAACGGCGTTACTCCGGAAGAACTGTTGGATAGACGACTTGAGGAACTCGAAGCAAAAGATCCGGATTTGAAAAATCTGGTGCGTGAATACCACGATGGATTGTTGCTTTTTGAAATCAGTAAGCGCACCGTTTGGGACAAGGCTATCAAAGATGAGAACGGATTGCAGACTTATTTTAAGAAGAACAAGAAGAAATATAAATGGGAGCAACCTCGTTTCAAGGGAATTGCTTACCATGTGAAGAATAAGGCTGACATCGCCGCAGTGAGAAACTGCGTGAAAAACTTACCCTTCAACAAGTGGGCGGAAAAGTTGCGCTCCACTTTCAACAACGATAGCGTCATTCGGATACGTGTGGAAAAAGGTATCTTTAAAGCAGGTGATAATCCACTCATCGACCGAAAGGTGTTTAAAAAGAATGTGGAAGTAAAACCATTAAAAGATTATCCCATTGATGCGATTTATGGTAAGAAACTGAAAGCACCGGCTGAATTGGACGATGTACGCGGACAGGTCATTGCCGATTATCAAGAAGTTCTCGAAAAGGAATGGGTAGCCACTTTGCGTAAGAAGTATGCCGTTACAATCCATCGCGACGTACTTGCCACGGTAAACAAGCATTGATGTAAAACGAAGTTTATGAAGATAAAAAAACATAGTCTCGCGCTTGCTCTTGCAGGCTTGGTCATGTCGGTAACGAGTTTGCAGGCAAAGATGTTCTTTCAATCCAATTCGCGTCATTCGCAAGACTCTCTCCAGACAGAGACAGTCAATCCGGAAAGTGTTGTCGATGAAGTGGTTTGGGTGGTAGGTGATGAACCCATCTTGAAGTCTGAAATGGAAATGATGCGACTGCAAGGTGAAGCGGAAGGTATGCATTGGAAAGGAAATCCGGAATGTGCCATACTGGAACAAATCGCTGTTCAGAAGTTGTTCTTGCATCAGGCTGCATTGGATAGCATCACCGTAACAGAGGCAGAAATCGCGCAAGGTGTGGATCAGCAAATCAATTATTGGATTTCCATGCCGCAGATTGGCTCAAAAGAGAAATTGGAAGAATATCAACGCAAGAGCCTGTCGCAAATTCGACGCGACTTGCACGATGACTTCAAAAACCGCGAATTGGTGCGGAAAATGCAAGAAACATTGGTGAGCGATGTAAAGGTGTCCCCTGCAGAGGTACGCGATTATTTCCGGAAACTGCCCGCTGACAGTCTTCCGATGATACCCACGACCGTGGAAGTGGAGATTTTAACCCAAACACCGAAAGTAGAGCAGGAAGAAATCAACAGGATAAAGAACCAACTTCGCGATTATACAGATCGAGTAACAAAGGGGGAAACCTCATTCGAAACCCTTGCTCGTCTGTATTCCGAAGATCCGGGTTCTTCGCGACAAGGTGGTGAACTCGGATATATGGGGCGTGGAATGCTCGATCCCGCTTTCGCATCGGCAGCTTTTAATCTCACCGATCCGAAAAAAATATCGAAAGTGGTGGAAAGCGAATTTGGTTATCACATCATCCAATTGATCGACCGTAGAGGCGATAAGATCAATTGCAGGCATATCTTGTTGAAGCCCAAAGTGTCGCAAGAGTCTATCACCACTGCGGAGCACCGCTTGGACTCCATATCGACTGATATAAAGAACGGAAAATTTACTTTTGAGGCAGCTACGGCTTATATTTCAGATGATAAAGACACAAGAAATAATCATGGATTGATGGTGAACTCGTCGGAGAACGCGCGCACTTCTCGTTTCGCCATGCGCGACCTTCCTCCCGATATAGCACGAATGGTTGAGACTATGCAGGTTGGCGAGATTTCAAAACCTTTCGTTATGACGAATGCAAAAGGAAAAACAGTTTGTGCCATTGTCAAGCTCAGAAGCAGGGTCAAGGAACATAGGGCAACCATTACGGAAGATTTTCAGGCAATGAAAGACATTGTAACGGTGAAACGCCGACAGCAAATCATTCATGACTGGGTGGTGAAGAAAATAAAAGACACATACGTGAGAATGAATCCTCGTTATCGGGATTGCGATTTTGAATACGAAGGTTGGAAACGATGACTCCGAAAATCAAAATGAAGACCGAGCAATGCGGGCATAGAATCTTAACTATCGTGATTCTATGCCTGTTTGGGCTAAGTGTATCGCTTGCTGTTTCCGCTCAGGCAAAAAACAAGAAGAAAGGCGATAAAGTCTATATCGATCATGCCGATAACTTGCGAATGAACCAGTATGAATTGCCTAATGTTCAGATTGCCAAAGGAAACGTGAAGTTCCGTTATAAAGACATGACTTTGCTTTGCGATAGTGCATTTCTCAATGAACGGGAAAATACTTTTCAAGCATTCGGGCATGTTGATTTGAAGCGCAAAGATGGAACCCATCTCAATTGCTCACGCGCCTATTACGAGGGATTTTCTCAAATGATGCGGGCAAGAGGGAAGGTACATCTGCGGAAAGAAAACAGATCGCTTCGTTGCGACAGCTTGGATTACGATATGGCTTCAAATGTGGGGAACTATTTCGGTGGTAGAGGAACGTTGGTGTTCAATGGGAATACGGTTGTGGCAGACAAGGGAGACTACAATACGGAAACCCACGATGCGAATTTCTATGATAACGTGGTTATTTTTACGCCAAAATATAAAATCAGCACACCTACGGCACATGGAAATACGGAAACAGGCTTGATGCACGTAGTGGGGAAATCGGTGATACGAACTCGGAAAGGTGAGGTCATTAATACCAACGATGGCACTTATAACAGCATCACCGACCACATGGAACTGCAAGGCTTTTCTACCATCAAGTCGCGTGAACGCGATGTGCAAGGCGACAATATCATCTATAACAGTACCACGGGAGAAGCCGAAGGACACGGCAACGTGAAAATAGTTGATAAGGTGAACAAACGAATCATGACCGGCAACGATATCACCTATAACAGCAGGAAAGGTTATACTGAAGGTTTCGGAAACGTGAAGATTATTGATAACAAGGAAAATCGCACCATCATTGGCGATCATGTTATCTACAATTCACAGACCGGACATAGTGAAGGACATGGTAATGTAAAAATTGTGGATAGGGCAAAGATGCGAACCATCGTTGGCGATAACCTTATCTATAACAGCAAGTCGGACGAAGGAGAAGGAAATGGTAATGTATATTATCTTGATGAGAAACGTAAACACGCTTTTCAAGGAGATTATGTACATTACACAGACTCTGCTGCCATCGCCTATGGGGGAACCCCCGGTCCGGTGGCAAAAGAATTTTCGAAAGGCGATACGCTGTTTGTTCACGCCGACACCATCAGCATGAAAGGCTTCAACATGAATACACCGGAGATGTATCGTGAGTTGTATGGCGTAAATAATGTTCGCGCTTTTCGTACCGATATACAAGCTATCTGTGGCTTTTTGATAGCCAATTCAAGAGACTCTTGCATGACTATGTATCAGAGCCCGATTGTTTGGACTGGCAATCGCCAAATGTTGGGCGATTCCATCAAAGTGTTCATGAATGATTCCACCATCCGCAAAGCCTATCTGTTGGGTAACGCATCGTCCATAGAGGAGATGGAGGATAAGATACATTACAACCAAGTGTATTCAAAACGTATGAATGCTTATTTTGAAGGAGGAAATGTACGGTGGGGAGAAGCCATTGGTAATGTCTTAACAGTGTTCTTTCCCATAGATGATAAAGATAGTACGCTGATGGCACTCAATTATTTGGAAACAGATACCCTGCGGGCGTATATGCGACCTGATAGGAAATTGGAAAAGATATGGACAAATAAGTTTAATGCTACGGCGTATCCTATGACGCAAATCCCACCTGATAAATTGAAATTGCGTTATTTTAAGTGGTATATAGATATGCGACCGCGCGATAAATTCGATATTTTCCGTCGAGTGGGACGCGAAGGCGATGCGGACATTGCTCCCAAGCCCGTTGCAGCTCCTCCTCGCCAGACCATTCTTAATTAAATACCGAGACAAGTCATGCTCTTCTTTAATCAACTCAAGCCCCATCATTTTCATCACGACTACATCTATGTGGATGAACGAAAAGAGAAATTGGAAAAGTTAAGACAGAAGGCGAAGCAGGAATTGGGATTACGCGGAGATGACGTTACGACAATGCGGACGGAAAGTCATTGTTCTGATGCGTTCTTTCACTTTCGGAGAAGAAATCGCGAGAAATCTTCTATGCGGATGCTCTTGAGTGTGGGCGTGAGTGCCATCTTCGCGTTGTCGTTGATGTTTCTATTGCTGTTTTTAATATAAGATGTCTATGAATGATGTGATACAACTTTTACCCGATAGTGTTGCCAACCAAATTGCGGCGGGTGAGGTAATCCAACGCCCCGCTTCGGTTGTGAAAGAGTTGGTGGAGAACGCCGTTGATGCCGGAGCCACTCATATAAATGTATTGGTGGTTGATGCCGGGCGAACGTCCATACAAGTGATTGACAATGGGAAGGGCATGTCGGAAACAGATGCCCGATTGGCATTTGAACGCCATGCCACATCGAAGATTAGAAAAGCTGATGACTTGTTCGCTCTCCATACGATGGGCTTCAGAGGTGAGGCTTTGGCATCAATTGCGGCAGTGGCGCAAATAGAATTGAAAACCAGACAGGTGGGCGAAGACATTGGTACGATGCTGACGTTGGCGGCAAGTCGTTTCACCGGTCAGGAACCTTGCTCATGCCCGGTGGGAAGTAATTTCAAGATAGAAAATCTTTTCTTCAATCTTCCCGCGCGCCGTAAATTCCTAAAGACGAATACCACTGAATTAAATAATATCATCACAGCTTTTGAGCGTATAGTGTTGGTCTATCCCGATGTTTCGTTCTCATTGCATAGTAACGGAGTGGAGATGATGTCGTTAAAGGCCGGGAATATCCGCCAAAGGATTGTGGATGTTTTCGGAAAGAAAATCAACCAAGATTTGTTACCGGTGGAGGTAGATACGACGCTTTGTAAAATCCATGGATATGTAGGCAAGCCGGAGTCATCGAAGAAAAAAGGCGCATTGCAGTATTTCTTCGTCAATAATCGCTTCATGAAGCACCCTTATTTTCATAAAGCGGTGATATCGGCTTTCGAGCGACTACTGCCTGCAGGAGAACAAATCCCCTATTTTCTTTATTTTGATGTCCCGGCAGAAAATATTGATGTGAATATCCATCCTACCAAGACAGAAATAAAATTTGAAAACGAACAGGCCGTCTGGCAAATTCTTTTGGCAGGAGTGAAAGAGGCAATAGGGCGCTTTAATGATATCCCTACCATTGATTTCGATAACGAAGGAAAACCTGACATCCCGGTTTTTAATCCCAATCTCGGGACTGCCGTGCCCAAAATTAGTTATAATCCTCAATATAATCCCTTCAAAGAGACTCCTGCCTCCTCTTCTTCCAAGAGTGAATGGGAAAAACTCTATGCGAGTTTGCCGGGGGGAACAAAAGGTAGTAACAACCAGAACATCCCCCTCGAACCTCAAAACGAACAGGTGCTTTTTGAGTCGGATGAAGCGAGTACAGCTACCAATAGCGTTTTTGAAGATAAATCGCCCATACATTATCAATATAAAGGAAGATACGTGATGACTGCCGTGAAGTCCGGACTCATGCTTATCGATCAGCATCGTGCTCACGTGCGCGTTTTGTACGAATCTTATTTGAGTAGAATGCAGGAGCGTAAGACACATACACAGAAATTGCTCTTCCCCGAGATGATAAATTTCTCACCCCAAGACGACATGCTGTTGCGGGACGTGTTGCCCGAAATACAAAACTTAGGTTTTGACCTCAGTTCCATGGGAAGTGGCAGCTATGCCGTCAATGGAGTTCCTTCCGGGATAGAGGGACTGAATGTTGCGACGCTCATACCCGAGATGTTGGTGGCATTGAAAGAAACCAATCAGAAACCCGGAGAGAGTGTTAATCAATCGTTGGCGCATACGCTGGCGCGCAGTGCCGCCATTCCCCAAGGACAAATCTTGAGTAACGAGGAAATGGAAAATTTGGTAAATCAACTCTTTGTATGCGAAAACGTCAATTATACACCTGACGGGCATCCCATAATCGCGATAATAAAGCAGTCAGAAATTGAGCATTTGTTCGGAAAAGACTGATTTTTTGATAGTATCACGTTTTTTTTTACTAAAATTGGACTTTTTTTTCATGAAATTATATGGTATTGAAAATTAATTGTTACCTTTGCCCATGATTATGAGTGTAAACTTACTAATTACTGATTGATATTTTTGATTGTTTAATAAATAAAGGTTATGAAAAAATTATTAATGGTATTGGCATTTGCCGGCGCAACTGTAGCCGGATTTGCTCAGAACGACGTACCTGCTGAGAAGTACAGTGTCGCTACAAATTCTTTCTGGCACAATTGGTTTTTGCAGGTAGGTGCAGAATGGAATGCATGGTATTCTGGTCAAGAACATGGTCGTAATTTGGACAAGAGTCCTCTTAAGAGCTTCCGCGCAAAACCGGGAGTAGGTGTTGCCATTGGTAAATGGTTCACTCCGGGTATCGGTCTTCGTACGAAGTTCCAAGGAGTTTGGGGTAAGCGTGTCAGCGATGCTCGCAACACAGAATACGATATCGATAACAAATACTGGATTCTCCAGGAACAGATCATGTTCAACTTGAGCAACTTGTTCTGCGGTTACAACGAGAATCGTGTATGGAATCTTATCCCATTTGCCGGTGGTGGCGTAGGTCGCTCTATGACTAAAAACGTTTATGGCATGGGTCTTAGTGCAGGTATCCAGTCTTCTTGGCGTTTGAGCAACGCTGTTCGCATCTATCTTGAAGCAGGATGGAATCGTTATGAAGGCGATGTTGACGGATACGATCAGTATGTCGGCAACCGTGGTTGGGACTCTCACGATAACAACCTTTATGCAGAGTTGGGTTTGAACTTCAACCTCGGCAAAAACACATGGAGCAAGACTCCGGACGTAGAGGCTATCAACGCACAGCACCAGTCTGCTCTTGATGCTTTGAATGCACGCCTTCGCGATGCTGAAGCAGAGAACGCTCGTCTCCGCGATGAACTTGCAAACCAGAAACCGGTAGAAACCGTTAGCGAGTCTGTTAAGGAATTGGTTACAACTCCAATCTCAGTGTTCTTCAACATTGACAAGACCAACATCGCTTCTCAGAAGGATCTCGTAAACGTACAGGCACTTGCCAAGTATGCTATCGACAACAACAACAACCTCCTCGTAACCGGTTACGCTGACAGCGCAACAGGTAAGGCTGACCACAACCAGTGGCTCTCTGAAGAGCGTGCTAAGACTGTAGCAGGTGAGCTTGAGAAGATGGGTGTTGAGCCGGGCAAGATTACAACTGTTGGTAAGGGTGGCGTAGACACATTGTCTCCTATCTCTTTCAACCGTCGTGCAACTGTTCAGGTTACAGACTAATTCAAGGAGTTATTAAATGTATAGGGTGTTTGTCCAAAAGGGCAAACACCTTTTTATTTTAAAAACTGTACGGATTATTTGGAGGATAAATAAAAAATATCTATCTTTGCACTCGCTTACGAAAGTAAGGGCGTTTAGCTCAGCTGGTTTAGAGCATCTGCCTTACAAGCAGAGGGTCGGCGGTTCGAATCCGTCAACGCCCACTTCAAAGAGGAGGGAGAGATACTCCATTGAGGTGCAGCGATGAAATAAAAATTAAGGGCGTTTAGCTCAGCTGGTTTAGAGCATCTGCCTTACAAGCAGAGGGTCGGCGGTTCGAATCCGTCAACGCCCACAAATAGAGACTCGCAATATCTATGTTGCGAGTCTTTTCTTTCTAATCGGAATCGCTCTCCGGACAATTCAACGATTTTCTCATAGCTTTCAAATGACAAACAATCCGGGTAGTGTGAGATTTTTTCCTCCACCGACTTAACTGTTTCGGGAGACGTTTGTCCGAATCCGAAGACCCGGAAAGCTATGCTGTGAATTATGTCAATGTGGCGGTTTTTTTTGTTTTTGGAATTTGCTGAAAATCAACGGTTTACAAATAGTGTTTCAAAAGCTTACCTTTTGCCTTGTAAAAGCTAAGCTTTTATGACGCAAAAGCTAAGCTTTCGCGACGCGATTGCTATCGTTTGAAAAAACTTCTCATGTTTTTCCCCCCGGAGGTAGAATTGTGGTGAAGAAATAAGAGGATTAAGATGTTCGGCAGAAAGAAAAAAACTGTTTTCCGGTGTTTTATTCTCTTGCCGCTGCGCCATGAGAAAAGATGCAACCGAAGGGGGATAACCTTATGATGGACTTGAGCTAAAAACTTTCAATTGTTATATTAATGAAATATTATTCGATTATTGCAATACTTTCGATATAAATTCTTAAATTTGCAATCTATTAATTTCAATTATTGTTATGGTTCTTGATGAATTAACAGCTGTGTCGCCCGTAGATGGTCGTTATAGAGGAAAAACTGAGAAGTTTGCCAATTATTTTTCAGAATACGCACTCATCCGTTACAGAGTGAGAGTAGAGATAGAATATTTTATCAGTCTGTGTGAAATCCCCCTACCTCAACTGAAAACGTTCGATGCGACTCTTTTTGAGGAGTTGCGCAAGATATATCGTGATTTCTCCGAAGATAGCGCACGACGCGTCAAGGAGATTGAAAAAGTTACCAACCATGACGTGAAAGCCGTGGAATACTTTCTCAAGGAAGAGTTCGACAGGATTGGTTCACTCGAGGCCTACAAGGAGTTTATCCATTTCGGACTTACCTCTCAGGATATCAACAACACCAGCGTACCCCTTTCTCTCAAGGAAGCTCTTGACGAAGTCTTCATTCCGCAAGTGGAAGAACTCATAGCTCAACTGACAGCCTATGCCAACGAATGGAGCGATGTACCCATGTTGGCAAAGACACATGGTCAGCCGGCGTCCCCTACACGTTTGGGGAAAGAGATACAGGTGTTTGCCTATCGACTCGAGGAACAACTTCAGTCACTCAAGGCTTGTAAACTTACCGCTAAATTCGGAGGAGCCACCGGCAATTACAACGCCCATCACGTTGCCTACCCCCGGTATGACTGGAAAGCCTTTGGCGATAAGTTCGTGAGCGAGAAATTGGGACTTTGCCGAGAGCAGTTCACCACCCAAATTAGTAATTACGACCATTTGGGTTCTATCTTCGATGCCATTCGGCGCGTTAATACCATAATCATCGATTTGGATCGCGACATTTGGATGTATATCTCCATGGAATATTTCAAGCAAAAAATCAAGGCGGGCGAGGTCGGCTCGAGTGCCATGCCCCATAAGGTGAATCCTATCGACTTTGAGAATAGTGAGGGCAATATGGGCATTGCCAACGCCATCTTGCAGTTTCTCGCGCAGAAACTACCCATCAGCCGTTTGCAACGCGATCTGACCGACTCCACCGTCTTGCGTAATGTGGGCGTTCCCCTCGGACATAGCGTAATCGCCATACAGAGTACGCTGAAGGGACTTCGCAAGTTAATCTTAAATCAGGATAAGCTCAATGCCGATTTGGAGGACACGTGGGCTGTCGTTGCCGAAGCCATACAAACCATTCTCCGGCGCGAAGGTTATCCACATCCTTATGAAGCGTTGAAAGCTCTTACCCGAACCAACGAGCGCATGACAGAAGAAAGCATACACAACTTCATCAAGGAATTAAATGTGAGCGAAAGTGTAAAAAAGGAACTGATGGCGATTGCACCGCAAAATTACACGGGATTGTAAACTCATCCCTTCGTTCCCTACACGATGGACGCATGGAACATATTATTTGTAAATAAAAAGAAAGAGAATATATACAACACAAATTATGAAGAAAAATGACCGTGAGGTCAAACGTGAAAAATTTAAAGTAAAACAACTATGACAGAAGAATTAGAAAACAAAGAAGGTCAGTCCGTTCAGAATGAAACTAACCGTGAAGGCTATTCACCCGACGGACAGAATGGCGCAGAGAGAGAGTATCGTGGTGCGGTTCATCAGCAGCGTCCGCGCATTCATTCACAACGAGCTTACGTAAATCGTAACGGAAACGACGAGGGCTTCCGTCCGGAAGGATTTGGAGCCAATCTCGGGGGAAACGCCGGTGACGAACGTCAAGGAGGCTATCGTCCGAGAAACAATAAACCTTATGGAGGCTATCAGGCTCGTCAGGGCGGTTATCAGCCTCGTTCGCAGCAGGGAGGCTATCGTCCAAGATATAATAATCAAGGCGACTCCAACGATTATCACTCTCGTCAGGGCGGTTATCAAAACTATGGCTATCAGAACCGTCAGCAACAAGGCGGTTATCGACCTCGTTATAATCAGGACGGAGAACAAAACGCTTACCAGCCTCGTCCGCAGCAGGGTGGCTATCGTCCGCGTTACAATCAAGAAGGTGAGGAACATTCCTATCCAACCGGTGGTTACCAGAATCGTGGCGGTTATCAGAATCGCGGCTATAACAACCGTGGGGGCTATCAACCTCGTCAGGGAGGTTATCAGAATCGTGGCTATAATAATCGCGGCGGTTATCAGAACCGTGGCTATAACAATCGCAATGGATACGGACAGGGCGGCTACCGTCAGCATACAGCCGATTATGATCCCAATGCGAAATATTCTTTCAAGAAACGCATTGAATACAAGGAAGAGAATATTGATCCCAACGAGCCTTTGCGCTTGAACAAATACCTTGCCAATGCCGGAGTTTGTTCACGCCGAGAGGCTGATGAGTATATACAGGCAGGTGCCGTTTCCGTGAATGGAGAGGTGGTTACCGAGTTGGGAACCAAGGTGCTGCGCTCCGATGAGGTAAAATTCAAGGACGAGATCGTTTCTTTGGAAAAGAAAGTCTATGTGCTGCTGAACAAGCCCAAAGACTATGTTACCACCAGCGACGATCCCCAGCAACGCAAGACGGTCATGGATTTGGTCAAGGACGCTTGTCCGGAGCGCATCTATCCCGTAGGACGTTTGGACAGAAACACCACCGGTGTGCTTCTACTCACCAATGATGGCGATTTGGCAAGTAAACTTACTCATCCAAAATTCTTGAAGAAGAAGGTTTATCATGTCTTCCTTGATAAACCGGTTATGCCACAGACTTTACAACAGATTTCCGATGGCATTGAATTGGATGATGGCGAGATTAAGGCCGATGCCATAGAATATCCCGACGACCGAGACCAGTGTCAGGTGGGGATAGAAATCCATAGCGGAAAAAATCGTATCGTTCGCCGTATCTTCGAGAGCTTGGGCTATCGTGTGGTAAAACTCGACCGCGTACAGTTTGCCGGACTGACAAAGAAAAACCTTCGTCGCGGCGATTGGCGTTTCCTTACCGAGCAGGAAGTGGATATGTTGCGCATGGGTGCTTTTGAATAAGATCAGCCAACACTCCTCCGTGAAGAGGAGAAAGAAACCAAGAGAAATATGAATACCAAAGCTCACTATCTTGTCAAGGTGTGGGCGAAGGTCTTAATTTTTACAATCAATGAAAAGAACAAAAGTCGTCGATGCGTTACAGTGCACCGACTTTGGAAAAGATATCAACGTGAAAGGATGGGTGCGTTCCCATCGTAGTAGTAAGGCTGTCGATTTCATTGCTTTGAACGATGGCTCCACCATCAAGAACATTCAAGTGGTCATCGACCCGGCAGCCCTCGATCCCGAACAACTAAAGAACATTACCACCGGTGCCTGCATCAGCGTTACCGGAAAGTTGGTGGAAAGTCAGGGCAAGGGACAGACTTCCGAGATTAGGTGCGGCGAGATGGAGATTTATGGTTTGTGTCCGAGCGACTATCCCATGCAGAAGAAGGGACAGAGCTTTGAGTATATGCGCAAGTATGGGCACATGCGTCTGCGTACCAATACGTTCGGTGCCGTATTCCGCATTCGCCACAATATGGCGATAGCCATTCATCGCTATTTCCATGAACACGGATTCTTCTATTTCCACACTCCTTTGATTACGGGTAGCGACTGTGAAGGTGCCGGCAACATGTTCCAAGTAACCACTCTTGATTTGGATAGAGTGGCTAAATCGGGGAAGGTAGAATACGACAATGACTTCTTTGGCAAGAAGACCCACCTGACGGTTTCCGGACAGTTGGAAGGGGAACTGGGAGCAACATCGCTCGGAGCCATCTATACTTTCGGACCCACGTTCCGTGCTGAAAATTCAAACACGCCTCGCCATCTGGCAGAGTTTTGGATGGTTGAGCCGGAAGTGGCGTTCATCGACCAACAAGAACTCATGGACTTGGAGGAGGACTTCATTAAATATTGTGTTCGTTGGGCTTTGGAGAATTGTAAGGACGACCTTGAGTTCCTGAACAAGATGATTGACAAGGAACTCATTGCCCGTTTGGAAGGAGTGCTGAAGGAAACGTTTGTCCGCCTTACCTACACGGAAGGTTTTGATATTCTCAAAAAGGCGCAAGACAATGGCGTGAAGTTTGAATTCCCTGTTTCGGAATGGGGAATGGATCTCAGCAGTGAGCATGAACGCTATTTGGTGGAACAGCATTTCAAACGACCGGTAATCATGACCGATTATCCAAGCGAGATAAAATCGTTCTACATGAAGAAGAATGCCGATGGCAAGACCATGCAGGGAACTGACGTACTCTTCCCTCGCATCGGAGAAATCATCGGTGGTTCTGTGCGTGAGGAAAGTTATGAGAAACTGTTAGCGGAAATTCGCGCGCGTGGCATGAAAGAAGAAGTTTACGACTGGTATCTCGATACGCGTAAATACGGTTCCTGTCCGCATGCCGGCTTCGGGTTGGGATTCGAGCGTCTCATCCTTTTCGTTACCGGCATGCAAAACATACGCGATGTCATTCCGTTTGCTCGCACACCCAAGAATGCCGAGTTCTAAATCTATGGGTATGCGATAACATTGAACAAATGAACCTTTCTCGCGACACCCATGAAAATACCACCGGTGAGTTGCTCCCATGCAACGACCGGTGGCATTTTACATTTATTTAAATTCCAAAACATTCTTGAATTTCTCTTGAACTTCTTGGCTTTCTAAGTCTTTCTGCTTATTCTTATCTCCTTGTTTTTTAGAATTTGTGGAGTTTACAGCTTTTCCATGATTGCAAAATACCTATGGATCTTAAACTCCTTAACCCTCATCACTCTGAAGTTACAAGCCAATAGTGTCCTAAATTTTCTTCATTCATCCACCCAAAGCTTAGCTTTCACTTTCCAAAAGCTTACCTTTTGCACTGCAAAAGGTCATGAATTATGCTGCAAAAGCTAAGCTTTTAAATCGCAATTAATATTATCCTGATTATCAGCAGATTACAAAACGTATCCCCAATACGGTTTTTGTAATATAATTTCGTAATGCCGGGCAGGTCGAATGTTCGCTATCAAGTGTCTGTTTACCACCACCTGAATACGAATTGGAGTCATACGCCATATCTGATTTAGAGAAAAACACGTCAAGTCTTATGATTTATGCGGTGTTTCGTGAGTTTTCGAAAAAAAATATTTAGGACACTATTGGTTACAATCGCAATAAAACTTCGATGCCATGAAAGAAATCTGTGAATGATGATACAAAAAACGAAAAAAAACATTACCTTTGTAGAAAATTTAAGGAGAGGAGAATTGCAAAGGTGCAACAAATAGCTCGAAAACCTACTGTGGAACGACTATCTGAACGCGGAAAACATTTATTGGAACATTTATCAAAAGACCTCGAACTTGCAAACCTTCCCTTTGAAAGTTATATTTGAAACGTATTATTTTGTGAATCATCATGTAGTGACATCGGCTCGATTATCCGAGGAGATAATGACCATTATGAGAGACATAAAGTAGATGGGAATTTATGAAACTGGATAGTACGGATTCTCTGTCTGCAGCCAACGAAGCCGAACGATTTTCCAATGTGGAGGGTCAAAGGCTACCGGACGGCAACCGGCACACTGAACCTATTCTTTTGAGTGGCTCAGAAGAGAAGCAGTGCTTGCAAGTTGGTGGGGAAAGCGAGAACAACCCAATGAAAAACCGTTCTCAGACCACCGATTCTTGGTGTTATCTCTTCACCCATTGCCGGAGAACTTCGGTTTTCGAAGAGAATTTAAAGACAGATGGTCGCGTCTTTTTTATCCACAAAAGCGTAAAATATGTTCGTAAGTATGGGCGAGGAGTAAAGGAAACAACAACTCCCACCGTTAGCGGACTTATCTTTCTGCAGGGGCAACCAAAAGAAATACAAAACTATCTCAATACTAAATTTCCAGGCTATTGGCTGTGTAAGAATTGCAGTACCGGCAAGCCGGCTGTAATCCCCCACCAACAGATGGAACCTTTCATGCGCATCGCGGAGGTAGAGCCCGACCGTATTCGCTTTCTCATGCGCCCATTTCAATATTATGCCAAAAACCGCACCTTACTTCGCATCGCATCGGGCAACCTTGCCGGATTGGAAGGCTACGTCATACGCATGGCGCGCGACCGAAGATTGGTGATGGATGTCGGCGGAAAGAGCATCGCCATTTCGGGCATTCACAATGAAAGGTTTGAGGAGGTTGGGAAAAACGAGACGCATAAGAAGTGTGGCGACATCTTCTACAAGCGCAACCTGCAAGAACGCAATGCTTTCATCGATCGATATTTCCATCCGGTAACCTCTGAGAGTGAAGTGGCTGCCCAAAAAGAGAATATAGAAATTCTTAGATTGCAAATCCTCTCCGATGAACAGGTGGGGAAGATTAACGTTAAAGAAGCTTTTGCATCTTTTGCGTTCATGATAGAAGAAATCGGATATTATTATGCACCCTTTTTTCAATCCTCTGGCAATCGTCTGCAACCACTTTTCGCGGCAGGGACAAAGGTCTTTCAAGAGATGAGAAACATCTTGTCCGATTCCAAGCAAGATGAAGATTTTAGTGCATGGGGCAATTCTGTTTATGCCGACTTAAAGACTAACTACGCTTACCTCTTTGATGAGGTATAATGCGTATTGCTTCCACTTGCTCCACTTTATAAACATGGCATAATCCTAAATGAGTTTTGCCGACAAGGTGAAATCACAATAAGAGAAAATAATTTTATGAGAGATATGCGCAACTTCAAAGATATTAAGATTGCTGTGGCAGGAACAGGCTATGTGGGAATGAGTATTGCCACATTGCTCTCACAGCATCACCAGGTAACGGCGGTGGATGTCATTCCTGAGAAAGTGGAAAAGATTAACAATAAAATCTCTCCCATTCAGGATGATTATATAGAAAAATATTTGGCTGAGAAACCCTTGAATTTAGTGGCAACGCTCGATGGAAGATCCGCTTACGCTGATGCCGATATCATCGTTATCGCTGCGCCTACCAATTATGACCCGGTAAAAAACTATTTCAATACGAGCCATGTGGAAGAAGTCATCGATTTGGTGTTGGAAGTAAATCCCGATGCCATTATGATTATCAAATCGACCATCCCCGTGGGATATACTCGGACTCTTTATTTGAAGTATGCCCAAAAAGGCGTGAAACGCTTCAACCTACTCTTCTCACCGGAGTTCCTGCGTGAGAGCAAGGCACTCTATGACAATCTTTACCCGAGTCGCATCATCGTGGGCTATCCCAAGTTGATAGACAAACCTGAGTTCAAAGAGGAAAACAACGCCATCAAATTGGTTACCGATGTGGAGATGCTGCGAGAAGCCGCAGCAACATTTGCACGGCTCTTGCAGGAAGGCGCCGTAAAGGAGAACATAGACACGCTTTTCATGGGCATGAAAGAAGCCGAGGCAGTGAAACTCTTTGCTAACACCTACCTTGCGCTTCGTGTGAGCTATTTCAACGAGTTGGATACCTATGCCGAGATGAAAGGACTCGATAGCAAAGCCATCATCGAGGGCATAGGACTGGATCCGCGCATTGGCACCCACTACAATAATCCATCGTTCGGTTATGGAGGATATTGTCTGCCGAAAGACACGAAACAACTCCTTGCCAATTATCGCGACGTACCACAAAACATGATGTCGGCAATTGTTGAATCCAACAGAACCCGGAAAGACTATATATCGGACGCCGTGCTGCGTATGGCGGGTTATTATTCCGGTAACGGACAATGGGATGCCGCCAAAGAGCACAATTGCGTAATCGGTGTATATAGACTGACCATGAAGTCCAACTCCGACAACTTCCGCCAGTCTGCCATTCAGGGAATCATGAAACGCATTAAGGCAAAGGGAGCGGAAGTGATTATCTACGAGCCGACACTCGACGATGGCGCAACTTTCTTCGGCAGTAGGGTGGTGAACAATCTAAAAGATTTCAAGACACAAAGCAAAGCCATCATTGCCAATCGCTTCGACGACTGCTTGAAAGACGTGGAAAACAAGGTATATACACGTGATATCTTCAGAAGGGATTGAAATGCTGAAAAATAACGTAAATCTGAGGGGGAAGACAATCCTTGTTACAGGTGCCGCCGGCTTCATAGGCAGCAACCTTGTGAAACGTCTTTTTCACGATGTGGAAACCGTGAGAGTGATCGGCATGGATTCGATAACCGATTACTATGATGTGAAAATAAAATACGAGCGTCTGCGAGAAATCGAGCAAATGAATCGCGATTGGACTTTCGTCCATGCCTCCATTGCCGACAAGGATGCGGTGGAAAAAATCTTCGAAGAAAACAAGATTTCCGTGGTCGTCAATCTCGCGGCTCAGGCAGGGGTGCGTTATAGCATCACCCATCCCGATGCTTACATTCAAAGCAATCTCATCGGCTTCTATAACATCCTTGAAGCCTGTCGATATCATGAAGTGGAACATTTGGTATATGCCTCCTCATCATCGGTCTATGGAAGCAACAAGAAGGTTCCCTATTCCACAGACGACAAGGTGGATAATCCCGTAAGTCTGTATGCTGCAACGAAGAAGAGCAACGAGCTGTTGGCGCACGCTTACAGCAAACTTTACAACATCCCCTCAACGGGGCTTCGCTTCTTCACTGTTTATGGACCTGCCGGACGCCCGGACATGGCATATTTCGGATTCACCGATAAACTCGTGAAAGGTGAAACCATTAAGATTTTCAATTACGGCAACTGCAAACGCGACTTCACCTATATTGACGACATTGTGGAAGGCGTAGTTCGGGTGATGCAACACGCGCCCGAAAAGCACAACGGCGAGGATGGGCTTCCCGTTCCCCCTTATAAAGTATATAACATTGGCAACAACTCTCCCGAGAACCTCCTCGACTTTGTGTCTGTTCTCCAAGAAGAATTAGTGCGTGCCGGAGTGCTTCCCACCGATTACGACTTTGATGCCCATAAGGAACTCGTTCCCATGCAACCCGGCGATGTACCCGTAACTTACGCCGACACCGCGCCCTTGCAGCGCGACTTTGGCTTCAAACCCGGCACTCCCCTGCGCAAAGGCTTGCGCAAGTTTGCCGAGTGGTATAAACAATACAAAATTGAAATCCATTAAGCTGGACTTTTTGATAGGATAAAGCCATTTATATAGTATAGGGGATGGATAAAATATCGAAAATAAAAAGACGAATAGCAAACAGTAAGGACGGTAAGATTGTTTTTACAAATTTTGGTTATTTGTCACTTCTACAGATTGCAGGATATGTATTCCCACTTATTACAATGCCTTATCTTGCACGTGTCATAGGTGCTGATGGCTTTGGAAAGATAGCATTTGCATCCGCCATTGTCGTTTGGATTCAGACAATATCAGATTGGGGGTTCAATCTAACTGCTACTCGAGACGTCGCACAAAGCAGAAATGATAAGGATAAAGTTTCACATATTTTTAGCAATGTGTTGTGGGCAAGATTTTTTCTGACAGCATTGTCTGGATTATTGTTGATAGTAGTTGTTTTGGTCATTCCTTACTTTCGTGAGAACGCATCAATCATTTTTATTACTTTCTTATTAGTTCCAGGTCATATACTCTTCCCCGAGTGGTTTTTCCAGGCAATAGAGAAGATGAAATATACTACTATTTTTAACCTTATATTAAAATTCATCTTTACTATAGCGGTTTTTTCATTCATTCATGACCGAGACGACTATATCATACAGCCGCTTTTAACTACTATTGGATATTTATTGTGTGGGTTAGGGGCTTTATATCAGATATTATGGAAGTGGGAATATTCTTTATACAAACCACAATGGAAAGAAATTATTGCGACAATAAAAAGTAGTACAGATGTTTTTATAAACAATTTGATGCCAAACCTATATAACAGCTTTTCTGTTATGTTACTTGGGGTCTTTGGCGGAGCCACAGCCAATGGGCTATATGACGGAGGAAATCGATTTCCTGCTGTTTTTTATAATTTTCAAAGTGTTATCTCAAGAGCATTTTATCCTTTCTTGTCCAGACGCCCGGATAAGCATTCATTTTATGCAAAACTGAATATCGGATCTGCGGTGATTATGGCAATATTGCTAATGGTAATATCTCCATGGATAATACGGATAATGTTAGGTAATGAATTTGAGAATGCTATTGTTGTGATGCAGATTCTTTCATCCTCTATAGTGTTTCTCGCAATGAGTTATGCCTATGGCACAAATTTCTTAATCATTCATCATAAAGAAAAGCCCCTCAGAAATCTCACTTTTATCTCCTCTATTATTGGAATGGGCTTGGCTATCCCCCTTGTATATTTCTATTCATATATAGGAGCGGCATTAACAGTGTTCCTATGTAGGGGATTATTGGGCGTAGGCTCTTATATGTTAGCAAAATCAAATACTATATAATAACGTAAAGATGAAGATAGGCATCATTAAGGAAACGAAGATTCCTGTTGACAACAGAGTCGCATTGACACCGTGTCAGGTAGCATTATTAAATAAACAGTATCCAGAACATCAAATTGTGGTACAATCAAGCGATGTGAGAGCATATACGGATGAGGAGTATTTACAAAATGGTGTAGAAATTGTGGATAATGTAAATGATTGTGATATATTGTTTGGTATCAAAGAAGCTAGAATAGATACTTTGATACCTAATAAACACTATATATTCTTCGGACATATTGCAAAGATGCAGCCGTACAATCGTCCTTTATTACAATCTATGATAAAAAAACACTTGACTTTCACGGATTATGAATATCTTGTGGACGATAATAATACAAGGGTTTGTGCTTTTGGATGGTGGGCAGGAGTAGTAGGCGTATATTACACCCTTCGGGGTTATGGTTTGAAAACTAAATCATACCACTTGCCCAAGCCTGATATAGATTTTACTCTTGATGAGTTGTTGAAGAATTTGTGTGCCGTCTCTCTTCCTGCTGTAAAAATTCTTATAACAGGCAATGGTCGTGTGTCTCGCGGAGCACAATATGTAATGGAACGCATCAATGCGCAACAGCTAAACGAGAAAGAGTTTCTATCTCCAAATCAAGTTGATTCGCTTTCTTTCGCAGTGGCAAACGCTGAATCTTTGGTAAAAAGAACTGATGGTGGTATTTTTAATGCCAACGAATTTAAAACTACGCCACAGAACTATTATAGCGATTTCATGCGTTGGGCAAAAGTTACGGATATTCTCATCTGTGCACATTATTGGGCAGCAAATGCCCCAGTGTATCTAACAGCAGATGATTTGGTGAATACGGAACTCGAAATAAAGATGATAGGTGATATTACTTGTGACATCAAAGGTAGCATTCATTCTACAATACGTTCTACCACACATTCAGAGCCTTACTATGATTATAATCCTGTTACAAAAGCCGAAGAGATTGCTTTCTCGGACAATAATAACATTAGTGTTATGGCAGTCGATACCTGCCCAAATGCCTTACCCAGAGACACCAGTAAATATTTTGGAGAAATGTTAATAGAGCATGTTTTTATCCCTTTGCTTCAAGGTGTTAATTCTTCGGTGATAAATCGTGCTACAATTCTGAAAGAAGGAGAACTGACAGAACGTTTTTCATATTTGAATGATTTCGCTTTTGGTGAAAAGAATATTTAAAAGTAATACAATAATGGCAATAAAGAATATTCTTTGTCGTATTTTGGGAAGGTTAGGAGTTACAAAGAACCATTGGCCGGCGTATTTGTTAGAGTATGCTAATATGCAGTTATACAAACAAAAGCAAGGCTATCAGTTTGATCTTTGTAGGCCTAAATTGTTTACAGAAAAGATACAATGGTATAAAACACGTTTCAAGCATCCCGATCTGGTTAGATATGTAGATAAATACCTATTTAAGAGTTTAATAGAAGAAAAGCTTGGGGGGGGGTATACAATCCCAATATTTGACGCATGGACAAGTGTAGATGCGTTCAGAGAGGCATGGACGTCTTTGCCAGAGAAGTTTTGTTTGAAATCCACGCTTCAATCAGATGGCAAGTTTATTAAAGTCATTAATAAAGCTGATACAGATATTGATGAACTTTGCGTGGAAGTTAGTGAGTGGCTAAAACCTAAAAATCTTTTGATAAATTCTTTCTGTTCTGCATATTACAAAGCAGTACCTAGAATTCTCGCAGAAGAGTATATGGAATCTGTAAAGGGACAACTATATGATTATAAGTTTTTCTGCTTTGGTGGTAAACCATATTGCGTTTATGCGGCATCAGAACATTTTCAAGATGAGTTTTATCCAATATCTTTCTATGATTTAGAATGGAAGCAACTTGATGTACAATATGGAAATCATCGAAATGATTTTATTCCAAAGCCTCTTCATTTTAATGAAATGAAAGAGATAGCCTTAAAGTTATCTAAGGGCTTTCCATTTATTAGAGTAGATTTCTTTGATACAATAAATAAATTGTATGTTGCAGAGCTTACATTTTATCCGGGTGGAGGGCTTACCCCATATCACCCTGTTGAGTTTAATGAGAGCTTAGGTAGTATGCTTAATCTCAAAAGAAATTGATATGGATTATATTAAGAGAATACTTATTGGCATCCTCCGGCGTGCGGGCGGAATTATTCCGGACAAGCTCCAAATAGAGGCTTATTACCGTTTGGAGATGGGAAAAAAATTGGACTTAAAGCGTCCGAAGACTATGAATGAGAAACTCCAGTGGCTTAAATTGTATAGTCGCAAGGAGATGTATAGGCCGTTCGTGGATAAAATCAAGGTAAAGGAAATCGTTGCGAAGAAAATCGGTAAAAAATATGTTGTGCCTATTTTGGGGGTATGGGACAGCTTTGATGACATCGATTTCGATAAGTTGCCTGAAAAGTTTGTATTGAAGACAAATCATAGTGGAGGTAATGTCGGGGTGGTTATTGTTCCTGATAAATCGAAACTCAATATTTCGAAAGCAAAAGAGAAACTTGAGCGTTCCTTGAAGTCTGATATTTATCGAAGCTTCCGGGAATGGCCATATAAAGGAATGAAAAAAAAGATATTCGCGGAAGAGTATCTCGGGTCAGCCCTCGTGGATTATAAATTCTATTGTTTCGATGGCGACGCGGACTGCGTCTTGTTGTGTATTGATCGGCAAACAGGCGCTCCAAAATTCTATTTCATTTCTTTGATAAGGAGTGGAAACTGCGCAGGTATAACAAGCGAGGCAAAGAAGCGCCAAAAGACTTCACGCTTCCTAAACCAGAAGGAATTGATGAGATGTTTCGGTTGGCCTCAGAGATGTCGAAAGGTTTTCCGTTTGTACGAATGGACTTCTATGATGTGAAAGGAAGGGTATATTTCGGGGAATATACTTTTTTCCCCGCGTCGGGTTATGACAGCAATCGCCTGCCTGAAGCCGACTTGTATTTTGGAAAAAAGATCAAGCTTCCTTCCGTTTCAAAATAATGTTTTGGCATAAAGTGGCGCAGAGGTGTGTGTGAAATCTTGAATGTCTATAATAATTAGATGCTATCGTGTCATGAAAATTATGAATATCTTTAGAGCTATTGCCTTCAAGCTCAGGTACGTTTTTTATTCTCCTCAAAAGTGGGCAAGGTATATTGGCGTAAATATAGGCGAGGATAACCTTATGGGTAAGGCTCATTGGTCGTCAGAACCTTATTTAATCACGGTCGGCAATCATTGCCAATTGACGTCGTGCAGGATTTTTACGCACGGGGGGGGGCAGGTAGTCCGCCATTTAGATCCGCTGTTTGACGCTTTTGGAAAGGTCGTAATCGGCGATTATGTGTACATTGGCTCTAATGCGTTGATCATGCCGGGAGTTTCAATCGGAGACCATGTCTTGGTAGCGGCAGGTTCGGTGGTTACGAAATCAGTACCATCCGGAGTAGTGGTCGCGGGAAATCCGGCGAGAGTATTGTGCACCATTGACGAGTATTATGAACGAAATGCCAAATATAATACCAAAACAAAAGGAATGGATCCAAAAGAAAAAAAGAAATTCTTATTAAATATGCCAAGTCATTTGTTTATAAGAAAATAGCAGGGCAGGTAAGCAATAATTCCAAATTGTTCATTACTAAATAATAAAACAAGGTTTCATTCGATAGTCATTGCTACGCGATTGCTTAGGTATAGCATTGTAAAAGCTAAGCTTTTGAATGGCAAAACCTAAGCTTTTGAATTGTAAACTGTGAGCAACTGATTTCATCTCGTTCGTGCTCGCACAATTTGAGCATTGGTAATCAATGAAATCAAGCGATTAAATTTCCGGTTACATACTTGGAGAGATTAGTATTAATAAATAATTCTTCAAACTGCATATTCTAATAGTGCTTGGTCGTTTGGCAAGTCAATATGGAAATTAGGATTACTGCGGAATTGAAGAGAGAAATATCATAAGAAGATGAGTATTTTTGCAGGAAAGACTTTAATGATTACCGGAGGTACAGGATCCTTTGGCAATGCCGTTTTAAACCGCTTCCTTCGTACGGATATAGCTGAAATCCGGATCTTTTCACGCGATGAGAAGAAACAAGACGATATGCGGCATGAATATCAGGCGAAATATCCGGACGTAGCCCATAAGATTAAGTTCTTCATTGGCGATGTGAGAAACCTGCAATCCTGCCGCAATGCGATGCCCGGTGTGGATTACATTTTTCATGCAGCTGCCTTAAAGCAGGTACCGAGTTGTGAGTTCTTTCCGATGGAGGCCGTGAAGACCAATGTCATCGGTACTGATAACGTTTTGACAGGTGCCATTGAAGCCGGTGTGGGAGCTGTAATTTGTCTTTCTACCGATAAGGCGGCTTATCCCATCAATGCAATGGGAATTACCAAGGCTATAGAGGAGAAGATCGCCGTGGCAAAGAGTCGTTATTCCGGGAGGACCAAGATTTGCTGCACCCGTTATGGCAATGTAATGTGCTCGCGCGGTTCGGTAATTCCTTTGTGGATCGACCAGATCCGTAACGGGAATCCCATAACGGTAACGGAACCGAAAATGACTCGTTTCATAATGTCGTTGGAAGAAGCGGTAGATTTGGTACTCTTTGCTTTCGAGCATGGGCAGAATGGCGACATCCTTGTTCAGAAAGCCCCGGCGTGCACCATCCGTACGCAAGCTGAGGCTGTTTGCGAGCTCTTTGGCGGGAAGAGAGAGGAGATTAAAGTCATCGGCATTCGTCATGGCGAGAAAATGTATGAGACTCTGCTGACGAAGGAGGAGTGCGCCAAGGCCGAAGACATGGGCGACTTCTATCGTGTTCCGGCAGATAACCGCGGGTTGAACTATGACAAATTCTTCAAGGAAGGCGATACGACCCGTTCCGAGATAGAGGAATTCAACTCCGACAACACCTATCGTCTCAATTTAGACGAGACCAAGCGGAAAATTGCAGCCTTGGACTATATACAAAAAGAATTAAAGGGCGAGGGAAACTTCGTGCAATGAAGAGTTTCCAATACACCTTTTTTTTAAGGTTTAAGATAGGATAATCTAATAGAATAGAATGATTAATAATATATGAATTTTTTAGTTCTTGTCTTTCTGTTTTTGTTGATATTAGGTTTTTTCTGTTCGTGTCCAAATCCAACAAAAAGAAAAACATCTTTTTTTGTTTTCATAAGCCTCGCAATTCTTCTTTTTCTACGAACGTTTGTGGATGTGCAAAGTGTTCCAGATTTGGAAGCATATAGCCTGGGATACAATGAGATAAAGGAAATAGGATTTTTCAAATTAATGTCAGCGAGGCTTGATTATGTGAAAATTGATGAGGTCGGATTTAGGTATTTGATGAAAATAGTTGGAATGGTATTCTCGTCTTTCTTTTATTTCCTTTTTGGTGTAAGCCTATTATGGCTTGTAGGATATAGGCGAGTGATGAAAAGTTATTCTCCTTATATTATTTTATCAATCTTGCTATTAGTGGTAGGATCATATTTCCAGTCTATATTCGTCTTACGACAACACATAGCTATAATCATCGTGTTCTTGTCATATAAATATATTATTAACAGAAAGTTGCTAAAATATCTATTAATGATTTCATTAGCTTTTCTGATGCATCAAACAGCTATTGTCGCACTACCTTTATATTTTTTCTATCATGTAAAAAATGTGAAGCAATTCATGCTTGTTTTTTTATTGTTGATGGTCTATTTATATTTTAATTTTTCTTATCTATTAACTTTTGCGGGGACAGAACTCCTGCAGGGATATACGTCTTACTTAGATAGCGAAGTTAAGACTAATTCTACCCTTGCCCTAAAGGTAGCGCTTGAATTGGCCCTTTTTGTTGCAATCTTAAAACGCGATGCCTTGCGTGAGGGAATTAATAAATTGTTATTTCTTTCTTTATCTATAGGATTAGTCATATCAATATGCGGTATTGGTTTTAATCCAACAAACCGTATGGTGATGTATTATACTTCTGTTAGTTTTTTGACAGTTCCTATAATGGTGAAATATGCAAAAAGTAGTTTAGTTAAAAACTTAATAATTCTGCTATTTTTATCACTTTATACCTATATGACATTCTTTGGTAGTGGCTTTGTCTTCCTTAGCGACTTCAGGCTTGATTTATGAAAGTACTCTTGTTGATAGACAGCCTTGGTTCTGGAGGGGCTCAAAGGCAATTGGTAGGTTTGGCTGTAATGCTAAAGCAGCAGGGACATAATGTGGTTGTTGCGACTTATCATGATAACAGATTCTATGTTGATACCCTTTTGGATTCAGGTGTTCCTTACGTATATTTGAAGAACTCACACGGCGTATTCAAACGCGTTTTTTGCATCGCTAAATATATTAGGAAAACAAGACCTGATTGGGTGATTTCTTATTTAGAGACTCCCTCTATCATAGCTTCATTGGTCAGAGTCTTTAATCACCGTTTCAAATTGATAGTATCTGAGAGGAATACTACTCAAGTGATAAGAAGAAATGAAATAATACGTTTTAATCTCTTTAGATATGCTAATTATGTAGTTCCTAATGCATATGCGCAAAAGAATTTCATAGTAGATAATTTTCCTTTCTTGGTTGATAAGATAAAAACGATAGCAAACTTTGTTGATACCAATTATTTCTGCCCTGTTCAGCATAAACGACATGGAATTTCTAAAATCGTAATCGCGGCATCAATATGGTCTCCTAAGAATACTTTAACTTTTATTAAGGCTGTAAGATTAATGAAGGACAAAGGTGCAAAATTCCATGTAAGTTGGTATGGAAAAGTAGATAGCAATATTGCTTATTTCAATGATTGCATTGCTTTGATAAAAGAATTGGGTGTTGAGGCAGAGATAGAACTCTTGGATAAGACTAAATCCATTAAGGATAAATATCAAGATGCGGACTTTTTTGTGTTACCATCATTTTATGAGGGTACTCCCAATGTTATTTGTGAAGCAATGGCATGTGGCTTACCCATCGCTTGCAGCAATGTTTGTGATAATCCGATTTACGTGAAGCAAGGTATTAATGGAGTTCTGTTTAATCCGGAGTCTGCAGAAAGTATGGCTAATGCCGTTATAGAACTTCTTTCTATAGATGATAGCACTTATAATTATTATTGTGCGAATAGTAGGAAAATCGCTATTGAGAAACTAACCCCTCAAAGATTTGTTGATAACTATTTAGAATTGATGGAATAATGAATATCGCCAAGTCAATAAAAAACAATCTCTTTATCCGTGGTTTATACATGCTTCTCCACAATTATTTAGGCATAAGAAAGACGTCTTTTGGCTTTATTGGAGAAAACGTAACAATTACCCCTCCAATATCTGTTACTGCTCCGAATTGTTATATTTATGATAATGTTAGTATCGGTTCTAATTGTTCAATTTCAACACCAAATGCAAACGTAATTATTAAAGGAAATTGCGCAATAGCAGAGAATTTCACCATACATACCGGTAATCACGCTCGAATTTGTGGGAAGTGGATAACAGATATTAATGAAAGTAATAAACCTAAAGGTTATGATAAGGATGTTATTATTGATCACGACGTGTGGATAGGGTGTAATGTAACAATTTTGGCTGGTGTACATATTGGGCGTGGAGCAACGGTTGCCGCAGGAGCAGTGGTTAACAAGGACGTGCAGCCTTATTCTCTCGTAGGCGGAGTTCCTGCAAAGAAAATAAAAATGAATTGGACCATAGATGATATTCTTGAACACGAGCGGAGACTATATCCGGAGGAACAACGTTATAGTCGTGAATTTTTAAAAGATCTGTACTAATTGCGATATGGTTCATAATAAAATACGAATTTTATTTGTTTCACCTTTTTCGAGCAGCGTTGTTGGTGGTATTGCCAAATGGACTGCGAATATATGGAATTACTATAACCAAATAGACTCAAATGACATAGAACTTATTCCATGCTATAACGAAGATATCCAGACTCCTTTGGGAGGTGATAATCTCTTCAGTAGAATAAGAATGGGCATACACAATTATTTGCCCCTAATAAGAAAAGTCAGAGAAAGTCTGAGTAGGAAAAGTATAGATGTGGTGCATATATGCAGCAGTGCATCGATAGGGCTATTGAAAGATCTGATTATAATACGGATGGCAAAGCGTCATGGGGTTAGATGTCTGGTACATTTCCATTTTGGGCGCATTCCGCAAATATTCTTAAATTCTAATTGGGAACAAAAGCTTATTAAAAAAGTCATAAGCCTTTCCGATCAGGTGGTAGTGATGGATATGGCTTCGTTTTCAACTTTACAACAAAATGGGTATAAAAATATAGTATACATTCCTAATCCTCTTTCAATAGAAACACAAGAATGTATAAAACAGAATGAAGCTATTAAGCGTATACCAAGGAAAATTGTTTTTGTAGGGCAAATGCTGGAAACCAAAGGAATTTTTGAATTGGCACAAGCTTGTAATTTGATAGATAATGTCATGGTGTATTTTATCGGTCCTATACCCAATGTGCAAGTTGTGGATAAACTTAAAAGCATGATTGATAAAAACAAATTGGTAATATGTGGGTCAAAACCTTTTGATGTTGTTATCAAAGAAATGATGTCTTCATCTGTGTTCGTGTTGCCCTCCTATTCAGAAGGCTTTCCCAATGTAATCATTGAAAGTATGTCGTGCGGTTGCTCTATAGTAGCAACTTCGGTTGGGGCTATTCCGGAAATGTTGAATATTAATACAGATTGCGAATGTGGTATATGTGTACCAGCGAAAGATATAAATAAATTGAGAGAATCCATTTGCTATATGTTAGATAATACTATAGATGCGGCAAGGATGGGAGAGAAAGCGAAGAAGAGGGTGAATGATGAATATTCAATTTCTAAGATATGGCAGAAGTTGAATGCCTTATGGATAGATAAACCATAAGAATTTAAGATGTTTGGTGTTCTGTAAATTGATACTGTTATTACTCTGAAATGGGAAAATGTGAAAAATAGATAAAAGTTATGCAGATTCTTGTTACCGGTGCAAAGGGTTTTGTTGGGAAGAACCTTTGTGCACAACTTAAAAATATAAAAGAGGGGAAGGCGCGTTGCTATGGCGACTTGAAGATAGGAGATGTTTTCGAGTACGACCTTGATTCAACGCAGGATGATTTAGACAGGTGGTGTGAAGAATGTGATTTTGTGTTCAATCTTGCCGGTGTCAATCGTCCGAAGAGCGATGAAGAGTTTATGAAAGGTAACTTTGGTTTCGCTTCTACCTTGCTCGAAACGCTGAAACGACATCATAACACCTGTCCGGTCATGTTGGCAAGTTCTCAACAGGCGTCTCTGACGGGGAGGTTTGGAAATAGCGAATATGGGCGAAGCAAGAAAGTGGGTGAAGACCTTTTTTTGACTTATGGACAAGAGACCGGAACCAAGGTTCTTGTATATCGTTTCCCAAATCTCTATGGAAAGTGGTGTCGCCCCAATTACAATAGTGCTGTTGCTACTTTTTGTAACAATATTGCCAATGACTTGCCAATAAAAGTGAACGACCCCACTGTTGAATTGGAACTGCTTTACATAGATGATCTCGTGGATGAAATGATTCGGGCAATAAAAGGAGAGGAGCATCGTTGCGAATTTGATGGTCTTGAAGTACTACCATCGAAAAAAGGCAGATATTGTTATTGTCCGGTTACTCATAAGATTACGTTGGGAGAGATTGTCGATTTGCTTCATCAATTCTCCGAGATGCCCAAGACGTTGTTGATTCCGGAAATACCTGCAGATTCCTTTGCCAAGCGGTTGTATAGCACTTTCTTGTCCTATTTGCCAAAGGAAAAAGCAATCTTCGATTTGAAGATGAATGTGGATCATCGTGGTTCGTTCACCGAACTTGTGCATACGTTGAATTGCGGTCAAGTGAGCATTAATATATCAAAACCGGGAATTACCAAAGGTGAACACTGGCACAATACTAAATGGGAACAATTCATCGTAGTTAGTGGTCATGGTTTGATACAACTTCGCAAAGAGGGAACGGACGAAGTGTTGAGTTACGAGGTAAGCGGTGATAAAATTCAATCGGTCATCATGCTTCCCGGTTACACGCATAACATTATTAATCTTTCAGAAACGAAAGACTTGGTAACGGTGATGTATTGCAATGAGATTTTTAATCCCGACAAGCCCGACACTTATTTTGACAAAGTAGAACAAAAATGAAAGCTGTAAAAATGGCAAAGCAACCCAAACTTGATTATTCGGATATTACGTTCAAGGAAAATGGCAAATTAAAGTTGGTTATTGTTGTCGGCACTCGACCTGAGATTATTCGTCTTGCTGCCGTTATAGATAAATGCCGTAAGTATTTTGACGTGATTCTTGCCCACACCGGACAAAACTATGACTATAATCTAAATGGTATTTTCTTCAGGGACTTGAAATTGGCAGAACCGGAAGTTTACATGGATGCTGTTGGCGATGACCTTGGTGCCACGTGTGGTAACATCATCAACTGCTCCTACAAACTTTTCGCGCAGATTCGGCCCGATGCAGTACTCGTCTTGGGCGATACCAATAGCTGTCTTTCCGTGATAGGGGCAAAACGTTTGCATATTCCCATCTTCCACATGGAGGCAGGCAATCGTTGCAAGGATGAATGTTTGCCGGAGGAAACCAATCGTCGTATCGTTGATATCATCAGCGATGTGAACATGGCTTATTCCGAACATGCGCGTCGCTATCTTGCCGATTGTGGCTTGCCGAAAGAGCGCACCTACGTTACGGGGTCGCCAATGGCGGAGGTGCTTCGTAATAACCTTTCCGACATAGAGGCGAGCGATGTTCATCAACGACTTGGCTTGGAAAAAGGAAAATACATCCTTTTGTCCGCCCATCGCGAAGAAAACATCGATACGGAAAAGAACTTCCTGTCTCTTTTCAATGCCATCAACAAAATGGCAGAAAAGTATGACATGCCTATTCTCTACAGCTGTCATCCGCGCAGTCGCAAACGTCTTGCAGCAAGTGGCTTCCGGCTCGATGCGCGTGTCATTCAACACGAACCTCTTGGTTTCCACGATTACAATTGTCTTCAGATGAACGCCTTCGCCGTGGTGTCCGATTCGGGAACTCTCCCTGAAGAAAGCAGCTTCTTTACAAGTGTCGGTCATCCATTCCCCGCCATCTGCATCCGTACCTCGACCGAACGCCCGGAAGCAATCGACAAAGGAAATTTCATTATTGCCGGCATCGATGAGAAAAATCTTTTGCAAGCTGTGGACACGGCGGTAACACTTTGCCGTGATGAGCAGTATGGCATTCCTGTTCCGGATTATGTGGATGAGAATGTTTCTACCAAGGTAGTAAAAATCGTGCAAAGTTATGTGGGAATAGTGAATAAGATGGTATGGAGAAAATTCTGAGTTCCCCGATAGACTTGAAATAGTTTGCGAGCAAGGGGGGCAATAGTGCCCTAAATTACTTTTGAAACCTAACGCAACGCTGCATCAAATCATGAGATTTGACACTTTTTTATTCCAATGCCGAACACTACATACCTTCTTATGTCTCCAATTCGTATTCAGGTGGTGGCAAAAAGTTTCTTGATACCGAACATCCGACCCGCTTATCACCACGAAATTACATGACAAAAACAGCATCAAAAATGAACTTTGTAATTCGTTGATAATCAGCATGATATTGATGCGATTTTAAAAGCTAAGCTTTTGCACTCCAATTCATGACCTTTTGCATTGCAAAAGGTAAGCTTTTGAAAAGCGAAAGGTAAGCTTTGTATGAATAGAGGGGAATTTATAGAGAATACTATTGGATAAGAGTATATCATTTCGGAAGAGCTATATGACAAAAACGGAACAAACCTTGTTGGCACTCATCAAGTATATGGTAAATGGGACGGAAACTTTTAAGTTGGATGATAGCATCAATTGGGAACAACTCATCAAGCTATCCAATTTACAAGGAATTTCCATCCTGATAATTGATGGCTTGCAGCAATATTTTTCCGCCCATCCGGAGTGCAGACCTTTCGATGAAGAGAACTCTGCGGACAGACTGCGACGCCTCCAATGGTTTGGACAAGTGGTCATTCATGAACGGATGTATGCCAAACACAGAAAGGAAATAGCCAACTTGTCGCGACTCTATGCGAAGGTCGCCATAAAGATGATGGTGTTGAAAGGCTATGGATTATCGTTGGATTGGCCTGTCCCCAATCATCGTTCCGTTGGCGACATGGATGTTTATCATTATGGAAGATGGCAAGAGGCTGACGCTTTGGTGGAAAAGGAATGTGGCATCAAGATTGACCGAGGGCATGAACACCACACCTTATTCAACTTTAACGGAATTCTTGTGGAAAATCACTACGACTTTATCAACACAAAAGCACATCGAGATGCCCCGAAGATAGAGACTCGACTTAAAAAACTTGCGGAGAAGGGCAACATGGAAATAGAAATGAAAATGGAAGACGCCAAAATTTATCTTCCCTCCGCTGATTTTAACGCTATTTTCCTAATGCGCCATATGGGACAACATTTCTCCGGAGAGAGATTAAGCCTGCGTCAAGTGCTCGATTGGGGATTTTTCATGCGTGCCCACCATGCCGAAGTGGATTGGCTTTCAACAATAAACTTCTTAAAGGAGATAGGCTTGTATAAATTCTTCAATCGGATTAATGCAATTTGTGTAAACCACTTGGGATTTTCGGAAAAATCGTTTCCGACTATTGAGAGGAGAGAAAATATCGAGCAAAGAATTCTCATGGATATTTTTCATCCGGAATTTGACAAAAAGAAGCCCGAAAAGGGTATGTTTCCCATTCTTCTGTTCAAGTTCAATCGTTGGTGGAACAATCGTTGGAAGCATAAGATGATATATAATGATGATTTATTGATGACATTTGTTACTTTGACGTGGAGTCATTTGAAAAGGTATAAATCCATAACAGATTGATGGTAGCACGTCTATGTGGATATTTTTTGTGTTTGGCTTAGACTTAAATAAATGAACATACTGTTTCTAACAATGGGTTCCGGTTTTCGGGATGTGAATGTCAGAGGGATATATACGGATTTGTTGCGTAGATTTATGAAAGACAATCATCAGGTCTATGTGATTTATCCCAACGAGAGAAGAACGGGATTGGGAACCACACTGAATGAAGAAGGGCTTTACCACGCGCTGGGCGTAAAAACCTTGAATGTGCAGAAGACCAATGTGCTTGAAAAAGGACTTGGACAGGTGCTCTTGGAACGTCAGTTTAAGAGAGCGTTGAAGAAGTTCTTCGGTCATGTGAAATTCGACCTTATTCTCTATTCCACTCCTCCCATTACCTTAACCAAGGTTGTTAGGTGGGCGAAGAGACATAACCCCGCGGCAATGACCTATCTGATGTTGAAAGACATCTTTCCGCAGAATGCGGTAGATTTGGGTATGTTGCGAAAGACCGGATTGAGAGGCTTGCTCTATCGCTTCTTCCGTGAAAAAGAAAAGGAATTTTATCGCATTTCCGATTGGATAGGCTGCATGAGTCCGGCTAACGTCGCATACGTGCTTAAACACAATCCGGAAGTTGATGCCATGAAGGTGGAGATTTGTCCGAATTCCTATGACATCCCCTCTGCTCCCCTGACCTCTAACGAAAGTGTCCCTCAGCGAGAAGAGGTGAAGCGTTCCGTCAGGGCTAAATATGGTTTGCCAATCGACAAGCCCATATTCATTTACGGAGGGAATATGGGTAAACCGCAAGGCATTCCTTTCTTGATAGAGTGCATGGAAGCGAACAAGCACCGTAAGGATTGCCACTTCTTGATAGTTGGGAACGGTTATGATTATCCGTTGCTTGAGACATGGTATAATGCGAATAACCCCGAAGCTGTCAGCCTCTTCAAAAGGCTGCCCAAAGCGGATTATGATGGGTTGGTGGATTCATGCGACATCGGTATGATATTCTTAGACCATCGTTTCACCATTCCAAATTATCCGAGTCGGTTGCTACCTTATCTCATGGAACGTAAACCCATTCTTGCTTGTACGGACCCGAATTGCGACATGGGAGAGTTGGCTGTTAAGAATGGTTATGGCATGTTTTGTGAAAGCAACGATGTCAATGCGTTTACGTGTGCTGTTGATGAGCTGTTGCGAGCCGATTTAAGTGAAATGGGCGATAATGCCTATCGCTTTTATCTCGATAATTATACCGTTGATCATACTTATAACACCATTTTGAAGCATCTTGCATAACCCTTATATTTGATAAAATTTTCTATGTACAAACATTTCTTTAAACGCTTCTTCGACTTTTGGATTTCTTTGGTGGCGTTAATCGTGCTTAGTCCGGTGCTTTTGATAGTAACCATTTGGCTGCATTTCGCTAATAAAGGTGCCGGTGCTTTCTTTCTTCAAGAACGACCGGGGAAGAATGAGAAGATATTCAAGGTGATTAAGTTCAAGACGATGACAGATGAAAGAGATGAAAGCGGAGAATTGTTGCCAGATGCCAAACGTTTAACAAAAGTTGGTATGTTCGTAAGATCAACTTCAATAGATGAATTGCCACAGCTTATTAATGTTTTGATAGGCGATATGGCTTTGATAGGTCCACGACCATTACTCGTAAAATATCTCCCATTATATAGTAAGCAACAGATGAGACGTCATGAGGTTCGTCCCGGAATATCAGGTTGGGCACAAGTAAATGGACGGAATTTTTGTAAACTTAGCAAGAAATTTGAATGTGATGTTTGGTATGTTGATAATTGTTCGTTGAAAATAGATTTACTAATTCTCTATAAGACTATAATGAATGTATTAAAGAGACAAGATGTCGGAGAAGGGGCAAGTAACATGAAGATAGTTGATGACTTACATTTTACTGAACGTATGAAAAATTGATAAGTAATGGAAATAACTTTGAAATATAAAAATTTATTATTTCGCAGACCTACTCACAATGATATAGATGAACTGTTAATACTGAAAAACAATAAAGTGGCATCAAAGTTGTTAGGTGGAAATACCCCATCTTATACATTTGAGGACTTAGCTAAGTGGGTAGATTTTCATAATAATAACCAAGAGGAGATACTTTTAGTAATTTATGATGTAATTGCTGACAAGCTAATCGGTCATGTCGGTTTGTATAAAATAGATAATACCACAAAAAAAGCTGAATATGGAATTTTATTAGCTGATGATAATTCAAGAGGTAAAGGATATGGGACAATGTGTACAAAAACCATGATAGATTTTGCCTTTGATGTGTTATGTTTGCACAAAGTTTATGCAGAGATAATTGATGAAAATATATCTTCGGTAACCATGTTCAAAAAATGTGGCTTCAAGATAGATGGTGTCCTTCGTGATGATAATTTCAAAAATGGACACTATTGTGATGTGCTTACTATGTCTATATTAGAAAATGAGAGGACGAATGGTTGAGTTTGGGTCTGACTTTTACATAATGCAAAGCACTTGTTATTTTTCAAACGATTTGAATAAAAATGTATTGTATGAAGTATATTCTGATGTGCGTGAATATGCTAACGGTCGCCATGCTCTTGAGGCTTTATGTAAGTTTAAAGGATGGAATAGAATTTGGATTCCGGCTTATTTCTGTTATGAAGTTATAGAATATTTGAAAAATGTAGGAATTAAAGTTAGTTTATATGATGATCATCCCTTGAAAAATAATGATTCCGAAGTAGTGAAAAACTTGCCATATAAAAACGGAGATGTTATATTAAGGATGAACTTTTTTGGTATTCGAGGTTTTAGAAGTAATGCTGGCATTGGCGTGCCTGTAATAGAGGATCATACCCATGACTTGCTTTCGGAGTGGGCTCAAAAAAGTGATGCGGATTATTGCATAGCGTCTGTTCGGAAGTCTATGCCTATAGCTTCAGGGGGTATTTTGTGGAGTCCGAGGAAATTGTCGTTGCCAGAAGTCGTTAGTGAAACCGCAGCTTGTAAAGCTATGGCAGAAGAAAGGTATGAGGGCATGAAAATGAAACGAGATTTCCTTTTAGGAAAGTCTGTTGATAAGTCCGTTTTCAGACAAAAGATGTTGAAAACTGAAGAATTGATAGACAAATTGTCCCTTTCTGGGATGGATGAGAAGACCATAGCTATTTTAAGAGGGATGAATTATGGAAGATGGGATAAGCGGAAACTTGAGAATTGGAAGCTGGCATTTAATCTCCTTTCTGAGAGCTTTCATGTCTTGGACTCTATCCATCCGTTCTCGATTATTATTTTGTGCGAAACCTCTGAAGAACGATCGAGTTTGCGAGATTATTTGATTGACAACTTGATTTATCCGGCAATTCTATGGAAAATACCGAACTATTCTGAATATTCTGATGCCAGGAGTTTTTCTGAAAGAATGTTGTCAATACATTGTGATGCGCGATATAGTAAAACTGATATAACAGAAATGTGTAAACGTATTTTGGTGTTTAAGAAGTAATAATCAATTACACTTTACTTAAAAAATGTTTGAAATTTATACTATTCATGAGTCGAAAGCATGGGATGATAAGGTCGTCTCACTTCCAAATCATGATATATATTATTTAAGTGGTTATCTTAAAGCGTTCATGATACATGGAGATGGAAGCCCGATATTATTGTATTATGAAGAAGGAGACCTAAGAGGTATTTGCGCCTTTATGCTTCGCGATTTGGCGGATGAATGGTGGGTTGAAAATATTCCCAAGATGGATTGTTATGATGCCGTAACACCTTACGGGTATGGTGGTTGGCTGATGAACAGAGAATGTACTAAAGGGGAAATTGAACACTTTTGGAAAGAATATATAGCTTTTATGAAAAAGCAACGAATAGTGTGCGCCTTTTCTCGTTGGTCGCCATGGCTGAAAAACCAAGAGCCTTTTAGAGATTTTTCCAATATTATTGATTTGGGAAATACTATCTATATTGATACGACAACGGAGGATGGTATCATGGAAAATATTAAAAGTAAGGACAGGAGTACCATTCGTAAAGCAGTAAAAAATGGTATCGTTGTGGAGCTTAGCAATGATCCAAGACTTTATAAATCGTTTATAGACATTTATAATGCAACAATGCGCAAGGACAATGCGCAAGAGTATTATTTCTTTAAGCCGGAATTCTATGATTCTATCATCAATGATCTAAATGGAAGATGGTTGTTGGCTGTAGCACGATTAGGGAATGAAATTATCGCGATGAGTATAATGCTTTTGTGCAATGGAAAGATACATTATCATTTGTCTGGTAGTTTGTTAAAATACCGACATCTAAATCCGACTAATTTGATTTTATACGAAACGGCTAAATATGGGGCAGAGCATGGATACAAGCTATTTCATTTAGGAGGTGGCGTGGGAAGCGGTGAGGACCCCTTGTATAAATTTAAAAAGTCTTTCAATAAGAAGGGTGATTTGCAATTTTCCATATCAAAAGATATATTCGATCATGATGTTTATGATAAGCTTTTGAAAATGAGGCAGCGGAAAGATGTTGGTTTTGTTTCCAATGGCTTCTTTCCGGAATACCGCTCTGCAGAAGACTAATTCTCTCGGTGTTTATCATTGTTATGAAAGGAAATATTATTGGGCAATGTATAATTCGGTTATAAATAAAAACTCGGATTGATTGAATGATACTTTAATATATTAGCTATGTCAGACGAACGGAAAATGATATATCTCTGTCTGGCTCACATGAGTGAGGAGGGATGGGAACAAAAATATGTAAAAGAGGCTTTTGACACCAATTGGGTGGTGCCGATGGGACCTAATGTAAATGCTTTCGAGAAAGACTTGGAGGCGTTCGTGAACGAGAAAGGAAATGGTGAAGAAAGGCTCGACCGAAGAGTGGTGTGCCTTTCTGCCGGTACGGCGGCCGTGCATTTGGCATTGATAGGCTGTGGCGTGAAACCGGGCGACGAAGTGTTGGTGCAGTCGTTTACGTTCTGTGCCTCTTCGCATCCGATTACCTATCTCGGGGCTACGCCGGTGTTTGTGGGGTCGGAGAGTGAGACATGGAACATGGATCCGCAACTGTTGGAGAAAGCCATCATCGACAGAAAAGAAAAGACGGGGCGTTATCCGAAAGCCATTGTGCCGGTCGCGCTCTACGGCATGCCCTACAGAATAGACGAGATTATGGCGATTGCCGATAAGTATGGCATTCCTGTGGTGGAGGATGCCGCCGAGGGGTTAGGCTCTCGCTTCGACGGACAGGTATTAGGCACTTTCGGAAAGTATGGCGTGTTGTCATTCAATGGTAACAAGATGATTACCACTTCGGGAGGCGGTGCCTTGATTTGTCGCGATGCCGAAGATGCCGATGAGGTGATGTGGTATGCCACGCAGGCTCGCGATGCCTACCCATATTATCAGCACACCGCCATAGGATATAATTATCGGTTGTCAAATGTCTGCGCCGGTATCGGACGCGGACAGATGAAGGTGGTGAACAATCATATTGTTCACCACAAGCATGTACAGACTCTCTATGAGAAACTGCTTAAAGACGTTCCGGGTGTAAGGATGCACAAGCAACCTGCCGATTCGCGTTATGATGCGAATTTCTGGCTTTGTGCTGCAACGATGGATGCGGACGTGAAGATTAAGGGTCAGGAGAATGCTTATCGTGAAGTGGTGAGGACGGCCGTAGGCGGAGCTGCCGGCGTTATTCATGCCGTTGATACTGCTACCACCGACTGCCAACCCAATGCGAATATCGAGGCTCTGCGCGTGTTCATGCTTGATAAGAAGGTGGAGTGCCGTCCGCTTTGGAAACCGATGCACAAACAACCGGTCTATGCGAAAGTGCCTGTCTATACGAATGGCATTGAAGAATCGCTCTTCAAGGTGGGCTTCTGCTTACCGGCAGGCCCGTATGTTACGGATGATGATGTGCGTTATATCGTGGAGAACATCAAAGCCGCGATAGCGCAATAACGAAGCCCCTGTTGCCATGTGTAATCATTGAGGGTGCAAGTCGAATCGGAACTTGCACCCTCAATGCATATTGGTGCATCACCCTCAAAGTGATATTGATGCCTATCTTTGCGAATTGGTGCGCAAGGTGTTTGCCTTGATACAAAGGTCTTTTACCACCTCGCCACCCACAATCAGACCGGCTGTGGCAGGAACCCACGCGTTGGAGGCCGGTGTGGCGCGCTTTTTGTGGGCTATTCCTGTGGGCTCTTCGGTGTTATTTTCCGCCTGTTCTGCCCCGACGCTTGGCAGAGGCTCCTCAGGACTATACACCACTTTCACGTTGCGTATGTTGGTTTTACGCAGTTTCTTGCGCAGCACTTTGGCAATGGGGTCGTTGATGGTCTTGAAAAGATCGGTAACACGAAACTGTGTGGCATCGAGCTTAAAGGCAGCCCCCATGGAACTAATTATCGGAATGTTCAGTTGATGGCAACGAGTGATGAGGTCGAGCTTTGCAACTACTGTGTCGATGCAGTCCACCACGTAGTCGTAAGAGGAAAAGTCGAATTGTTCGGCTGTCTCCGGAAGGTAAAAAGTTTGGAATTTGCGGACGTTACATTCCGGAAAGATGTCCTTAATGCGTTTCTCAGCCACATCCACTTTGGCTTTTCCCATGGAAGAATGTGTGGCAATGATTTGCCGGTTGATGTTGGAGAGTGCCACAAAGTCATCGTCCACGATGTCGATATTTCCCACTCCGCTGCGTGCCAATACCTCCAACACGTAACCACCGACACCCCCCACTCCAAAAACGATGACATGGCTGTTGCGTAGTGTCTGCATTGCCGCAGAGCCTAATAATAGTTCTGTTCTGGAAAATTGGTTCTGCATGGCGATTATTTGTCCACCAGTTTTATTGCCAATGGTTCCACGCTGATGAGTCGGCGTTTGTACAGGTCGCCAATCGCCTTCTTGTACACTTTCTTCGACACTTGGAATCGACGTTTGATGTCTTCTGCCTCGCTCTTGTCTCCAAGGTCACATTGTCCGTTGTGTTCTTTCAGGTATCGCAAGAGCACCTCTGCGAAATCCTCTGCGTATTTCTGCCCCATCGGCTGGAGTGTGCAGTCTATCTTTCCGTCTGAACGAACGGTGGCAATGTAGCCCTTTATCTTGTCGCCGGTGTGAACCTTTCTGAACACCTGATTTTCGTAGATAAGTCCGGGATACTTGTTATCCACGATTACTTTAAATCCTAAGTCGGTTTTCTGCCAGATGAGCAGCTCTGCTTCCTGTCCGGGGAGATAGTGGGGCACTTCTTTCTCGAAGTAATGTTCCACCTTTGCCGAAGCCACAAGTCGGTAGGTTTCCTCATCAATATGGATGTGAACGATGTAAGAACTTCCTGTCTCCATGCGCATTTTCTGTTCACGGAACGGGCAGAAGAGATCTTTCGTAACGCCCCAATTCAGGAAAGCCCCATATTCGTTTACCCATGAACATTCCAAAAAGGCAAAGTCGCCCACTGTCGCCAAAGGTTTCTCCGTGGTGGCGATGGGGCGTTCCTCGTGGTCGAGATAGACGAATACGTGCAACTCATCGCCAATGGCAGTCCCCTCGGGAACATACTTCTGTGGCATGAGTATCTCTCCCTCGCGTCCGCCGTCAAGGTAGAGTCCGAAAGCCTCTCCATTGCCTTCGCGCAGGGCTGTCTTTATTACGGTCAGCGTGTTGTACGCACCTATTTTTATTTCATTTTTTTTCGACATTTCTTTATTGTTTTTTCGATTACCATGCAAGGTGAGTGGATTGTTTCCCTTTTGGGGTTTATTCCATCGTTACCACTTCCTTGTCAAGGATTAAGCCATCTTTAAGATGGATAGTTCTGTCGGTCAGCTGTGCCAAAGTCTCATCGTGCGTAACGATAACGAACGTCTGCCCGAACTTATCGCGTAGTTCGAAGAAGAGTCGGTGCAGCTCTTCCTTGTTCTTTGAGTCCAAACTGCCCGATGGCTCGTCAGCCAAGATGACTGCCGGGTTGTTCATCAAAGCCCTCGCCACTGCCACGCGTTGTTTCTCTCCACCTGACAATTCGTTGGGCTTGTGGGTGGCACGGTTGGTGAGTCCCATGAACTCCAGCAACTCCTCTGCTCTCGATCGTGCCTCTTTGGTTTTTGTCCCAGCAATGTAAGCCGGAATCATGATATTCTCAACGGCTGTAAACTCAGGTAGCAGCTGATGGAACTGAAAGACAAAGCCCAAATGCCGGTTTCTGAACTCGCTCAGTTTGTTGGCAGACAGACGATTCGTCTCTATTCCATCCACGATTACTTTCCCAGAGTCCGGTTTGTCGAGTGAACCAATGATTTGTAGCAGCGTAGTCTTTCCCGCGCCCGAAGGTCCGACGATGCTCACCACCTCACCTTTGTCAATGTGCAGGTCGATGCCTTTCAGCACTTTCAGTGCCCCAAAGCTCTTTGTAATTCTTTGTATATCTATCATAATCTTCTTATTTTCTTTCCAATCCATTTCCGGAAGATGTTGTATGCGCTCTGTTCCTCCGTGTGTTGAGGCTGTGCGAACGTCATTCCTTCCATGCGGTTGCCATACTGATCCGGAAAAACAATCATGATGGTTCTTTGCTTGAAGAATCGGTTGATTTCATCCGGCAAACGTTCCATTGCCGTTTTGTAGGAGATGGTTCCTTTTCGCGCGGTAATGATGGCAAGCAGATGGTCTTGGTTCACCTTCGTGGCGAGTTTTGGTAATTCGTTCCAATGCTCCATCTCTGCATATTCTGCCCTCACCCCCTGATGGCGATTGCACACGTAGCCACTGATGAGTTGCAGTGTGTCGCGTCGGGCATGGAACACTATTCGGCACTCGGTGTTGGCTGCGAGCCGCGAGAGTCTTTCCAACCAGCGGTAGAAACCCGGTTCAAACTCTGCGCGCGAGGGTACTGCCACATGGATGCGCCGAATGGTGTTCAGTGGTTGCATGATGCGCGAGATGATGATTTGTCGGCTCAGTCCGTTGTAGAGACTTTGGGTGAATTGTCCCCAAAAACTTTTTGTTATTTCTTGTCGGGCATGTAGTCCCATTACGATTTCCGATGCTTGGAATTCCTTGAAAGCGTGTTTGATGCCATTGGCAATGTTGGCGGCTATGCGCACCTGTGTTTCCAATGGCACGTTCGCCGCGCTTGCCTCTTTTCGCAGATGATTTAACAATTCTTGTCCCTCCTCGCGGTTTTTCGCGAGGTTCACATCGTCATATACCACGTTGAGTGTAACTATCTCGCGTCTCAGTTTTGGGTTGCGTATCATCATGGCAAGCGAGAGCAGGTCATCGGCAAATTCCGGGTACTTCACGGGTACTAAGATTTTCTCGTCATTGTCTGTCTTCACCATCTCCGGTTCTTCTTTCCTCATGAGGCGCAGGCGTCGGGCGGCGTTTTCAGTTACCATGGTAGAGATGACGCAAGTAAAAAGTATCATGATGACGATGCCGTTGAGCACCTCATCGTTGAAAAGGAATTGTCCCGGTGCAATTTCCAATTTTCGCCCCACCATCACCATGGCAATAGCTCCTGCAGCATGCGCACTGGTCAGACCGAAAAGCATGTCGGAAACTGCCTTCGGCAGTCGGAAAAGCAGTCCGGCGAGATAAGCTGCCAATGCCTTTCCCACCGTTCCGAAGAACACGATACACAGCACCACCCATAGGATGTGGGTGCCGGTGAAGAGCAGTCGCACGTTGATGAGCATGCCCACGCCAATGAGGAAGTAGGGGATGAACAGTGCGTTGCCCGTAAACTCTATGTGATTCATCAATGGGGAGAATCGCGGAATGAACCGATTGAGAATCAGTCCCGAGAAGAAAGCCCCAAAGATACCTTCCAATCCGATGGCAGCCGACAATGCCGCCGAGAAGAACATGACCGCGAGGACGAAGATGAACTGCATGACGCCATCGGAATAGCGACGCAGAAACCATCTGGTCAGTCGCGGAATGCCCCAAATTAACCCCGAAATGTACAGTGCGAATTTCAGCACGAGCCACATCCACAGTGCCGCACTACTTGCTCCTTTGACGGAATTAACGATGATTGCCATGCTCGATAGTGCCAATAGAAGAGAGACCATCGTGGCTCCCACGCTCAGCGTGGAACTCTCGTGTTGCGTCAAACCGTATCTGCCCACAATGGGGTAAGCCACCAATGTGCTCGACGACATGATGCAACCCAGCAGCAACGACGAAACGACGGAATACCTCAACAGATAAATCCCCATCAGGAAAGTGAGCACAAACGGAATGAAGAACGTGAGCACTCCGAAGATGGAAATGCGCCCCTTGTTCTTCTTTAATCCCTCCATGTCCATTTCCAGTCCGGCGAGGAACATGATGTAATACAATCCCACGCTGCCGAATAGCTCGAACGAGGCGTCGCGCGTCAAAATGTCCAGTCCATATTCCCCTATTAGCACGCCTGCCAACACCATGCCGATGATATGCGGAATGCGCAATCTGCCCATGATGATGGGCGAGAGAAGAATCACCAAAAGCACCATGAAGAAAATCAGTGTCGGGTCGGTGATGGGGAAGTATTGGCTGATACCGAACATCTTTATTGTTGATAATTATTTGCAAAGATAGTAAAAAGATGCGGGTTGAGGATTGATAGTTGATGGAATTTTGTATTTTTGCAAAAGAAAAGTTTTTAATAAAAGGATAAGGATAATGAAAGTAGCAATTGTTGGAGCCAGTGGAGCTGTGGGGCAGGAGCTTCTCGGCATCTTGGAAGAGAGAAATTTTCCGCTCGACGATATTGTGCTTTTTGGCTCAAAACGTTCGGCAGGTCGCAAATACACATTCAGGGGTAAGGAATACGAGGTGAAAGAACTTCGCCACAACGATGACTTTAAGGATGTGAACATAGCTTTCACCAGTGCCGGGGGCAGCACATCGGCGGAGTTTGCAGAAACCATAACCAAGTATGGTGCGGTGATGATCGATAATTCCAGCCAGTTTCGCATGGATGCCGATGTGCCATTGGTGGTACCGGAGATTAACGCGGAGGATGCTTTGAACCATCCACGCGGCATCATTGCCAACCCCAACTGTACCACCATCATGATGGTAGTGGCGCTGAATCCCATCGAGCGACTCAGCCACATCAGAAAAGTGCGCGTGAGCAGCTATCAGAGTGCTTCCGGAGCGGGTGCGGCTGCCATGAGCGAACTGCAACAGCAATATAAGGAATTGGTGGAGGACGGAAAGGTGAAGACTGTGGAAAAATTCCCACATCAGTTGGCTTACAACGTCATTCCGCAAATTGACAAGATGACCGATACCGACTATACGAAGGAAGAGATGAAGATGTATTACGAAACACAAAAAATCATGCATTCGGATGTGCGCACGGCAGCCACATGCGTTCGCGTTTCCTCTCTTCGCAGTCATTCGGAAGCCGTTTGGTTGGAAACCGAAGCTCCTTTGGAAGTGGAAGCGGTTCGCAAGGTTCTTGAAGCAGCTCCCGGCGTAACTCTTGTGGATGACCCACAACATTACGTCTATCCCATGCCACTCGAAAGCGCAGGCAAAGACGATGTCTATGTGGGGCGCGTGCGCAAGGACTTGGCAGCGGAAAACGGCATCACGCTTTGGCTTACGGGCGACCAAATAAGGAAAGGTGCGGCACTGAACGCAGTTCAGATAGCCGAATATTTGCTCAAATCCGGAAAGTAAGTGCAGAACTTCTTTTGAGTTTACAACACTGTGGATTTAATCGGGCTTGTGGCGATTCGGCCATGAGCCTTTTTCTATAAAATTTTATGGTTCTGAATGGAGTTGGTTTCAGCCCTTCAAAACAGGATAACGTGCTTGATTAATCACCGTTTTATACCTGTTTGTAACTATCAGATGTTCAGGGTCTTAGCGAGGTGCTTTTAAAAGCTTGCCTTTTGCGTGTCAAAAGCTTACCTTTTGCCCTGCAAAAGGTAAGCTTTTGGAGAGCAAAAGGTGAGAGTTTGGAATGGGAACGTGGATATGTCAGCGTTTTGGCGTCAGTTTGCGACAAAAAAATCACCTGTGAGTGAAAACCCACAGGTGGTTGAAATTCGATTCTTTTACGAAACATTGCCATTCAAATATGTCAGGTTTATTCCGGCATTGTTTCTTGCGGTTCTTCTGATTGCACGGGCTGTTCGGTTGTCGGTTTTGTTCCGTTGAAATAGATGAAGAGCTTCTCCGACTCTGAAAGTGGGAACATCATGACAAGCGAAAGGCTGTTCCCCTTAATGCTGTTCTCATTTCCCGCCGGGATTATCTTTCCGTCATACGTCTTTCCGTCTTGTGTCGTGAGCTGTACCGATAGTGGGTCGAACGTAATGGTCTTATTGCCATCGGCTGCCGTTTCAAGTTTCACGTTGTCGAGTTTCACGCTGTTGAAGGTACTCTCTTTTGTGGCAAATCCGCTCAGCTCCATTGAACAGCTGCTTCCGTCCTCGTTGGCAATTATTTGTATGGTCCCGGAATAAGCATCGCTCTGTACTTCCTCGGTGGCTTTCACCACAGTGTAGAAATTACCCGAATATGTGCCGGACACATTGTCGTTTACCTCTTGAGCTTTCGTCTGACCGCAGATCATCGCTACGGCTGCAAACATCATTATTAGTCTTTTCATACTTTTGTTTTTAATTTGTTATTAAATCAATTAAACAGATTGCTTGTGGTTAAAGCTGTTTCCGGAAACTGTAACATTATGCAACTTGTTCTGTGCTTGCAAAGATAAAATGCTTTAAACAAAAAACGAAAAAGCTCCATGTTTTTTATTGTTTTTATAGGTTTGTTTGTAGAAATCTGCTTAAATCGTAAGAAATTCTCCATAAATGGTATTAAAATGAACTATTTTGTAGTATTTGTGTAATAAAATAATCATTTTCTAACATTCCAAACCCTTTCGTTCCGGCTTTCGTTAAAAAAAGTAGGAGGTGCTCGGCGATTGTATAAAAAATCTTTCCAAATGAATATTCTGTGCCACTGTTGTGAACCATCGTTGTGTAGTCGCTCCTATGAAAGCGTAGGAACGATTGTCTTGCTTTCGTCATGACGAGATAATATAATTTATGCAAGAACTAAAAATAAACTATATTACACATTGGTAATTTCATATAAATGTTTATCTTTGCAATGATGATATGAGTTTTTAATTTTAAAATATTTAGAGATATGGCAATCAGCATACGTTTGCAACAGAGCAAATTCAAGGAAAAAAAGAGTGAGGGGAAATGGCATGCACGCGTGGTGAGCAACGGTGTGACGACCACAGAGAATCTGGCTGCTTCCATTCAGGAGAATACTTCGTTTACGCGTGGTGAGGTAACGGGTATCATCATGGCCTTAGTGGATGAAATAAGTTACAATCTCAGCTTGGGGAACACCGTAGTGCTGGACGGATTGGGACGATTTCACCTTACGGTGGAGAGTGAGCCGGTAACTAATAAGGAAGACTTCGACATAAAAAAGAACATTACCGGCATAAAGTGTAAATTCCTTCCTGCCAGTCGGCGCGACCCTCTTACGCGCAAGAGTAAGCAGGATTTTGCTTCAGGCGTGCAGGTGGTTTGGGCTGATTCTGAAGACGAGGAATAGCTTGAAAATATAAAGGAGGGGGATAATGATGACTCATTACCCCCCCATTTGCTCTTGTTTTCTTATCGAAATCGAAGTTGATGATAACGATAGAATTATTCTTCTGCAATCAGCCTTTTGCCTTCTTCCACTGCCTCCATGTTTAATGGTATCAAGTGGTGATGCCTTTCCGGCAATGTCTTGTACAAAGCTTTCTTCAATCCGTCTGTACTGACTACGGAGCAGACCTTCAGCAGTCCACCCAAGACAATCATGTTGAAGACTTTTGAGTTTTTCATCTCTGCCGCCTTGTTCATCGCATCAATCCGATAAACCCGGATATCCTTGCGTGTGGGAGGCGTTATCACTCCATATCCGTCATAGATGAGGATGCCACCCGGCTTGATTTTCGGTTCAAACTTATCCAATGAAGGCTGGTTGAGCACAATCGCGACATCATATTTGCTGAGAATCGGAGAGGAAATGCGCTCATCGCTGATAATTACCGTTACATTGGCGGTGCCACCTCGCTGTTCCGGGCCGTAAGCAGGCATCCAAGTAACTTCCTTATTTTCCATTAAACCGGAATAAGCCAAGATTTTACCCATGGAAAGTACGCCCTGACCTCCAAAGCCACTAATAATAATTTCCTTTTTCATGTGCCAAAAGTTTAATGATGACTAAATTCCCGTTGTGTCTTTAAGGTCGCCCTTAACATATTCGGGGAACATATTCTCGCGCATCCACTCATTTGCTTGTGCCGGAGATAGTTTCCATCCGCTGTTGCAGGTGGAAACGATTTCCACCAAAGCACTGCCCTTGCCTTGCATATTCGCCTCGAAGGCTTTGCGAATGGCTTTCTTGGCTTTCGTGATGGAACCTACGCTATCAACACTTTGCCGTGTAACGTAGCACGTGCCACGCAATCGACTTGCCAAGTCGGTGATATTGAGTGGGTAACCATGAATTTCCGGATCGCGACCGTAAGGACAGGTGGCTGTCTTTTGTCCTATCAAGGTGGTAGGAGCCATCTGACCGCCTGTCATTCCATAGATGGCGTTGTTGATAAAGATAATCGTGATATTCTCACCTCGGTTCAAGGCGTGGATGGTCTCGGCTGTCCCAATACATGCCAAATCGCCATCGCCTTGGTAGGTGAAGACTAATCGGTCGGGCCATAATCGCTTGATGCCTGTAGCCACTGCGGGTGCCCTGCCATGAGCTGCTTCTTGCCAGTCAATGTCAATGTATCGATAAGCGAAAACTGAGCATCCCACAGGACTAACCCCAATGGATTTTTCTTCCATGTTCATGTCAGCAATCACTTCTGCCACGAGTTTATGAACCACACCGTGTGAGCATCCGGGGCAATAGTGCATTGCCGTTTCGTTCATCAGTTTGGGTTTCTCATACACTAAGTTCTCCGGCGAAATAATATTGTTTGCCATAAGGCTGTCCTCCCTCTATTTTTTTATCAGTTTTTCTTTTAATACCTCAACAATCTCTTCAGGATCGGGAACGATACCACCGAGTCTGCCATAATGCTCAACAGGCAATGCACCATTTACAGCCAGTCGAACGTCCTCTATCATCTGCCCGGCATTGATTTCGCTCACTAAGATGCCTTTCTTGCCTGCTGATAGCTCGACAATTCTCTTGCTTGGGAAAGGCCATAAAGTGATGGGACGGAACAATCCGACTTTGATGCCTTGTTCTCTTGCTAACTCCATGGCTTTCTCTCCAATGCGTGCGGCACTTCCGAAACTCACAATGATGTAATCGGCATCTTCACAACTTGTTTCCTCGAAGCGCACTTCTTGTTCACAAATCGTCTGATACTTTTTCTGCAAATGAAGGTTACGTTGTTCCATCACCTCGGATTTCAGTTCCAAAGACGTGATAATATTCGGGTTGCGCATACCACTTCTGCCCATGGTTGCCCACGGACACTCTTTCTTTATTTCCTCTTCCGTTCTGCGTGGCTTCATGGGTGGAAGCACTATCTTCTCCATCATTTGTCCAATGACTCCATCTGACAATATCATAGCAGGATTGCGATACTTGAACGCAAGCTCGAAAGCCAAATCAACGAAGTCTGCCATCTCTTGAACAGAGTTCGGCGCCAATACGATAACGTAATAATCGCCGTTTCCGCCACCTCGCGTTGCTTGGAAATAATCGCTTTGGCTCGGCTGGATGGTGCCCAATCCCGGACCGCCTCGTTGCACGTTGATAAATACTCCCGGAAGTTCCGCACCTGCCATGTAGCTGATGCCTTCCTGCATCAATGCCAATCCCGGTGAAGAAGATGAGGTGAGCACTCGCTTTCCGGCTCCCGCTCCTCCATAAATCATGTTGATGGAAGCTATCTCGCTCTCCGCTTGTAACACGACCATTCCTGTAGTCTCCCATGGTTTTAGCTGCGCCAATGTCTCTATTATCTCACTTTGCGGAGTAATGGGGTAGCCGAAATAACCATCAGCTCCACAGCGGATGGCAGCGTGGGCTATAGCCTCGTTGCCTTTCATCAATGTTACTTCTCTTTCTTCCATAACTATTCCTCCACTTTTTTACGATATACCGTGATACAGCCGTCCGGACACACGATGCCACATGTGGCACAGCCTATACATGCCTCAGCATGGATTGCTCCTACATAGGGGTATCCGTGGGCGTTTACTTTCTTTTGAACCAAAGATATTACTTTCTTTGGGCATGCAATAACACACAATTGGCATCCTTTGCATCTGTCGGTATTCACGACAATAGCTCCCATCATTTTGCTCATAGTCTTTTCTTTTTTAAGGATTGTATGCGTCTTTATGATAGAAATTGAAAATATCCTCCAACATTCTTTTGGCTTCCACAGCCGGCGAGTTCGGATCGATGGCGATGGCTTCCATGTATTGATTCATCGCATTCATGAAATCTCCCCTTTTCCGATATTCGTTACCTACCTTGAAATATTCTTCTGCTGTCATTGTTCTTGTCAATTAGGATAAATCACCAAAGAGAGTGTTGGGCAAAAGTCGGTGTTAATGCGCCGCAATTGTCGTTGGGGACTTCTCATTTATAAAATTCTTTCTTTCCGGCTGCCAGTGTATTCTTCATCAACGAGCAGATGGTCATCGGACCTACGCCACCGGGTACGGGTGTGATGTAAGAACATTTTGGTGCTACCTCATCGAACTTCACATCGCCACACAGTCGATAGCCACTCTTCCGCGAGATGTCGGGTACGCGGGTTGTACCTACGTCGATAACAACAGCACCTTCTTTCACCATGTCGGCAGTTACAAACTCCGGACTTCCTATGGCGGCTATGATAATGTCGGCTTCTCTACATTCCTCTTTCAGTGTTTTGGAGCGAGAGTGGCAAACCGTTACGGTGGAGTCGCCGTATTGCTTTTGCATCATGAGTTGCGCCATGGGTTTCCCCACGATATTGCTTCGTCCGAGTATGACGCATTTTTTACCTGATGTGGGGATGTTGTAATGTTGTAATAACGTGAGCATTCCCAATGGAGTGGCAGAGATAAAGCAGGGTAAACCGATAGACATTCGTCCCACGTTGATGGGGTGGAATCCATCAACATCTTTGCGATAGTCCACTGCCATGATGATTTTTTGTTCGTCGATATGTTTTGGAAGGGGAAGTTGTACGATGAATCCATCAACGTCTTTGTCGTTGTTTAGTTTATCCACACATGCCAACAACTCTTCTTCGGTTACATCTTCTTCGAAACGAATGAGCGTGGACTTAAAGCCACACTGTTCGCAAGCCTTCACCTTGTTTTTCATATAGGTCTCGCTTCCTCCGTCATGACCTACAAGTATAGCAGCCAAGTGGGGTTGTTTCCCACCTTCTTGCATTATTTTTCGCACCTCTTCCGAGATTTGTGTCTTGATGGCTGCGGCTGTTGCTTTACCATCTATAATTTGATATGCCATATCTATAATTTGATTTTAGGTTGGTTTCTTTTCTGATTAGAGCTTTGGCATTTTTGGCATGCCCGGCATGTTCTTCATTCTTCCCATCATGCCAGCCATTTTCGAGCCGGTAACCATTTTCATCATCTTGCGTGTTTGGTCGAACTGTTTGATGAGGCGGTTTACTTCTTGTATGTCGGTTCCCGATCCTTTTGCTATTCTTTGTTTTCTCGAGCTGTTCAGCAATTCCGGATTGGTCCGTTCCTTTGGCGTCATGCTTAGGATGATGGCTTCGATGCCCTTAAATGCGTTGTCGTCAATATCCACATCGCGAATGGCTTTGCCAACACCCGGTATCATGGAAGCAAGGTCTTTTAGGTTGCCCATCTTCTTGATTTGTTGGATTTGGTTGTAGAAGTCGTTGAAATCGAACTGGTTTTTCTGAATTTTCTTTTGAAGTTTCTTGGCTTCTTCTGCATCGAATTGTTCCTGCGCTCTCTCGACCAGCGAAACGACATCGCCCATTCCCAAGATGCGGTCTGCCATTCGTGTGGGATGGAACACATCGAGAGCCTCCATCTTTTCACCGGTACCGATGAATTTGATGGGCTTTGTAACGACTGTGCGAATGGAAAGTGCCGCGCCGCCTCGTGTATCGCCATCGAGTTTTGTCAATACCACACCGTCAAAATCCAAGCGGTCGTTGAATTCCTTGGCAGTGTTTACTGCGTCCTGACCGGTCATGGAATCGACGACAAACAAGACTTCGTCGGGATTTATGCTGTTTTTCAGACTCTCTATCTCGTTCATCATCTCCTCATCCACAGCCAATCGACCTGCTGTATCGATGATGACGGTATCGTTGCCTTTTGCCTTTGCTTCCTTTATGGCGTTGTTGGCAATCGTGTTTACATCCTTGTTTTCCGATTCGCTGTAAACCGGCACGCCAATCTGTTCGCCCACGACTTTCAGCTGCTCGATTGCGGCAGGGCGATAAACGTCGCAAGCCACAAGGAGGGGCTTCCTATGTTCTTTCGTCTTGAGCAAATTAGCCAGCTTCCCGGAGAAAGTGGTCTTACCGGATCCTTGCAAACCGCTCATAAGGATAATGGCAGGCTTGCTTTCCAATTGCAGTCCCACTGTTTCGCCGCCCATCAATTCTGCCAACTCATCGTGAACAATCTTCACCATCAGTTGTCCGGGCTTAACGGCAGTGAGCACATTCATTCCTAAGGCTTTCTGTTTCACGGTGTCGGTGAACGACTTTGCCACCTTATAATTCACGTCGGCATCCAGCAAAGCCCTTCGGACATCTTTCAGAGTCTCGGCTACATTTATCTCGGTTATCTTCCCTTCACCTTTAAGTATCTTAAAGGAACGTTCAAGACGATCACTTAAATTTTCAAACATCCTTAATAATTATACATTAATCAATATTATATGCAAAGATAGCAAATATGACAAATAAACGCAAAAGAAAAACATTTTTTTTATTAAATACCATCTTTTTCATACCTTTTCTTTTGTTTTATGTGTAGTCATGTAAACTAAAAAACCAAAAAATATTTGTAGGTTCAGAATATAATCTATAATTTCGCATCCATAAACAGAGGACGCTTGATTGGAAACATCGCGTCAAGGGATTATCTAAACAGAAGAGTAATGGAATATTTCATTAGTATAGACAACGAAAAGCGCGGACCTTATACCATGAAGGAACTCGCGGAACGCGGATTGGATGCCACTACGTTGGTGATGCCTGTTGATAAAAATGCGTGGACTCCTGCATGGCAGATAGACGAACTGCGCCAAATTTTAATGAACAAGTCCGGAGATGCTGCGCAAAGGGGGACAACTTCAGCCGACAAATCGATAGATGAGGGGAATGGGGGAGGACAACCCACAGAGGAAATGCCCTTCGTTGATGCCACGCCGGTGGCTGTTCCGGAGAGTACGGAGCCGAAGAAAAACCGGAAAAGTTCACATGGTTGTTTGTTGGGCTTCTTCATCGGCTTCATTGCGTTGATGACTTTGCTTGTTCTCACATGTCCGACCACTCAAGATCATAAAGATGCTCTTTCCGATGTGGTAAGTTCCACCGTGAGCGACGCGGCGCAAGCAACCGATTCGAGTCCGGAGGACGAATGGCTGGAGAAAGCCTTTCACACCATCAGCGATGCTTTCATGGGAAAGGTAATCTCGGCTGCTATTGATAATCTCGTAACCGTAGATAATTATTTCGTATGCTCTGTTGGGAAAGTTAATTACGATAACAAAGAACACATCGTTTCTTTCGGCATCTTGAAGCACATCTTCACCATTGACAAAAAAGACCTCAGGGAGGCTGCCGATAAATATTATAAGACGGCAGAGAGCAAGATGAAAGAAGATTTGCAGAAGAAGGCAGAACAGGTGTTGAAAGATTCGGTCATCGACCCGGCTGCCAATACCATCAAGGGAATGCTCGGATCTGCCATTGACGATATTCTTGGTGAATTGGGCGTATCACAAGGCGGGGATGCTGCCGATGAAACGGATTCAATTTAAGGAATTAAGAAAAATGGAACAACTACCCACGACAGGACGATATGCCTTTTTGGCGGAACCATTCCATTGCGATTTCTCACAAAGGTTGTTCATGGGGCATCTCGGAAACCAATTGCTCAATGCTGCCGATTTCCACAGCAGCGAGCACGGATATGGTTTGCGTTATCTGAATACCATCGGTAAGACATGGGTTCTGAGCAGACTCTCCATCGAAATGACGGATATGCCTCGTATGTACGACAAATTCTATATTGAAACTTGGATAGATGATGTGTTCAAATCCTTTACCAGTCGCAATTTCAAAATATTGGGAACGGAGAACCATGTCTATGGATACGGCAAAAGCATGTGGGCGATGATTGATACGAAGAGTCGCCAACCCGTTGATTTGTTGGCTGTAAACGATGGAAAAATAACCGAGTATGTTGAGAAAGGAAAGTCTTGCCCCATTGAGAAATCATCAAGAGTGAAAATGGGGAAAACTGCGGAATATATATCTTCCATTGACACTTATTATAATGATGTGGATATAAACGGACATATAAATTCCATCAAATACATCGAACACGTACTTGACTTGTGGTCGCTCGAATGGTATGAAGCGCATCTGCTGAAAAGGTTTGAAGTTGCTTATGTTGCTGAAGCGCATTTGGGAGATAAATTAAAGTTTTATCGTGCGCCGGCTTCCTCGACAAACACCAATGATTTCTTTGTGCGAATAACAAAGAGCAACACGGAAGGTGAAACGGAAGTTTGTCGCGCCCGCCTCTTGTTTTAAGGCATCTTCCATTGCTCTTTACGGTTGTTCTGCCACTTTGTAGAAATAAAACCGGCGTTTGTCCGCCGAAAAGACAACAACCGGCGGGGTAAAAAAATGCGATTAAGTTTTCATGCGTCAGCTGTCGGTTTTTAAAAGCTAAGCTTTTGCAATCCAAAAGCTTAGGTATTGCGTCCTAAAAGCTTAGCTTTTACATCGCAAAAGCTTAGCTTTTGAAAAGCGCTCTGTAAGCTTCTGATTATCAACAATTTGTCATCCTGATATTTTCTCTTGTTCTCGACATGTCTTTTCACCTGATTGCCCTCGTGCGGAATCGGTTGGAAGACAGTCGGGTTTCAATCTTATCGCACAGAACCACAACCCAGACAGCCAAGACGAATGGGACAGTGAGCGTGGTAAAGCCCAAGCGCAGACCCACAAACTGAAACAAGCACGAGAGCAATATTGCTGCGAAAGCCTTGAGATACCTCCATGACGCCGTGGGAACAACATCGGTAATCGCCACAAATGCTAAAACGGCATTGTAGCCCATCAAGCCATTGTTCATCACGCTCGTCTCCATGAATGGACAGACCGCCAATGATGACGATAGCAAGCACGCCAAGGCAGCTCTTCCTCCCATGCGAATGGAGTTCACCGCGATAGCCGCCAGGAACAAAAAGCCCGTTGTCATGTTGTTGCCTTGTAACATGATTTGTCCGAACCCCATAGAAAAAGCCTTTAAGGGATGAAAAGTCGTTTCGGCAACGTAGGCAATATCTTCCGTCATACGCAAATCCGGAACAGCAGCAGTCATAAGTAACAATAACCATGTAATCAGTACAAAAGGAGCCGTAAGCACGGGTAGCAGCTTTTGTTTTCCACCAATATGCACCACCCATGTCGATAAGGCGGACGCAATGATTAACAACAGTACCGACCAAACATTTATTGAAAGAAAGCAGGGAACGGCAATCCCTACCAACGTTCCGTTAAATCCGTACAACCCTTTGTCTATTTCGGTATCATCATAGTTCAATCCTTTCGCGGTGAGTGTACTAACGATGGTTCCCATCAGTGCGCCTATGCACATGAAAGGGGAATTAAAAGCTATTCCCAATAGCATCAAAGCTCCGGAGAGAGCATTGTTCAGAAAAATGACTTGTCCTACGCCCCGAAAGAAAACCTTAAATATGTTGTATAGATTCATGGTTGTTGTGGTGATTTGATGTACAAATATATTAAATTAGTGGCAATATTCGTGCAATCGGTCGGATTAGTCCCATTCGTTTTATATTTTTAACGATAGATAACGGTTCTAAAGCTGAAAAACTCCTTTCAAACAATCAATCAGAGATAAAAAAGCAAAAAAACGGCTAAAAAGGTTGGATATAAGAACTTTGTTGTACCTTTGCACCGAAATTAAAATCTCCCATGACGCAATTGGCGTATCTTGGGAGAGATGAAAAGAAAAAACCATAAGAATATGACGTGGATGCAACGCTTTCGCAAGACATCAATCGTTTTCAACTGTCGTCTCACAGCTTTTCGACCGAGGGGATACGGATGGGATGGCACGCATCGCAACAAAAGATTTAATTGACCACAAATGGATGTAATTGAAAGTTTATTGACAGGAACCGGCATCGGACAAGCCATCTTTGTATTGGCTTTGGTGCTCACGGTAGGACTATTGCTTAGCAAGATTAAGGTGGGAGGTTTCTCACTTGGAGTAACTTGGGTGCTTTTCTCCGGGATTTTGGCGGGACACTTGGGATTGAAAATCGACCCTATGGTGCTTTCCTATGTGAAAGAAAGCGGTATGGTGCTTTTCATCTTCGGAATTGGAATGATTGTAGGACCGGGATTTTTCTCAACTTTCAAACAGGGAGGCGTTCAACTAAATGTGCTGTCAATGGTTTCAATCGTATTGGCCATCGGTATCACCTATCTGATTTACTCGCTTTCCGGAACGCCCATCGCCACCATGGTGGGAATTCTCTCCGGAGCTGTTACCAACACACCATCTTTGGGTGCAGCGCAAGAGGCTGCCAAAGGCATGACGGGGACAGCATCACCCGACATTGGTATTGGTTACGCCCTCTCTTACCCTGTTGCCATCTTGGGTATGATTCTCACGACAAGTTGCTTGAAATGGGTGCTGCGTGTCAGGATGGACGAAGAAACACGCAGAATTGAGGACCGGGAAAAAGCACAGCGAAGGGAAGCGTTGGTCTTCTCCATAGAAGTAACCAATCCGGCAGTCTTCGGAACGGAGATAGCTCATGTGAAAAGCTTATTGGACAAACATGAATTTGTCATTTCCAGAATACTCCATAAAGACACGGGAGAGATAGAAATGGCCCATCCAAAATCCATCATCAATGAGGGGGATAAGCTCTTGGCAGTAACGGAACAAGGGGAGGTAGAGACGATTTGCGCTTTCCTCGGTCATAAGATAGAGATGGCTGACTCACAATGGCGCAAGTTAGACAGTCGGCTTGTATCGAAAAGATGTTTGGTAACCCAAGGCTCTATTAATGGAAAGAGTATTGAAGAACTGAAATTCCGTTCGCTCTATAACGTAAATATCTCTCGCGTACAACGTGCCGGAGTTCATCTTATTGGGCGTCCCGACCTGTTGTTGCAGATGGGCGATACCGTAATTCTTGTGGGTGAAGAAGACGACGTGAAACATGTAGAGCAGATCTTGGGCAACTCAGCCACCAATCTTCGCAAACCAAACTTGTTTGTCATCTTTATCGTTATCATGATTGGCGTATTGGTGGGAAGCATTGAAATTCCTCTGGGAAGCATGCCAATGCCGGTTAAATTGGGATTCTCCGGGGGAACCCTCGTTGTTGCCATTCTAATCAGTAATTTCGGAACTCGTTTCCGATTGAATACGCATAACACGCAAAGTGTGAATCTTATGTTGCGTGAACTGGGCATTACGCTCTTCTTGGGCTGCGTGGGACTGAGCGTGGGCGAAAGTTTCATCGATAAATTGCTCGATGGTGGTTATCTTTGGATGTTCTACGCTGCAATTATCATGCTCGTCCCTCTGTGGGCTACCTGCATTTTAGGGCGATATTGGCTGAAGTTGGACTACTTTACGTTGTTGGGATTTGTGGCAGGTAATATGACTTTTGCTCCGGCACTGTCGCTTACCCCCGATGCCTCCAAGAACAACACGCCTGCCATTAAATACGCCACTATTTATCCGCTTACGATGTTTATCAGGGTAATGGTGGCGCAATGGATGGTTTTACTCTTTGCATAGGTCTTTCAACAGTCTGCGCGAAACGACCTTTAGCGGAAAAACGCCACACCGGAATATGCTCCCACGCATTCCGATGTGGCGTTTTTGGGTCTCTCTGATAATTTCTACATGCTATATCTGTTACCACTATTGACTAAGATGAGGATAAAAAAAGAGCAAAATAGTGGTAATCTTTAGAATTGTAAGTATTTATTCATCTGATAATAAGTTACTTATCTTTCTATTGGGTGCGCCTGACAGGAGTCGAACCTGCACGCCGTGAGACATTAGATCCTAAGTCTAACGCGTCTACCAATTCCGCCACAGGCGCGATTGTGGCTGCAAAGGTAAGTCAATTATGGTTAAAATCCAAATATTTTCCGAATATATTTATGTGCGAAACCGAGAATGGTCTCATGGTAGTTGGAGATAATTGCTGTAATGAGTGCGTTTTAAAAACAATGAGGTGTAAATTTGTAGGTCTCCGCGTTAATTTCTGCCTTTATAAAAATTAGGAATCATGTCGGGATGCAAGCTCCCTTCTAACTCGTGAATGACATCACCCTTGAAAGAGGGATGTACACATAAAAACAATGCGAACAGAATGAAGAAGATTTCCACGAATGATGCGGAATCAAGTCCTCGGTTTCGCTGAAATTACCAAGCAGTGGTAATCCTTTTACCACTCATTGGTAATCTTCTTACCACTCACCGGTAATCCTTTTACCACTGCTTGGTAATTTCAAGAAAATATCGTTCATGGGTTTTCAAAGATGTTTTTGTGGGTGTGAATAGAATCGTTGTTTCAAATCTTTCCCGGATGTCATGTGTATTTATTTTGGGGGGGAAGCGAGTAAGAGGGAGGGTGGCAAAGCCCTTGCTTTTGGTTGGTTTTGTGTCTTTTTATCCCAAACGAGGGGTTGGGGATTGTTGAATTTATGTGGATTAGTGGGCTGATGGCTGTTTTGGAATAGCGTGGCAGGGAGTCCCATATTTCGCTTTATGAGCGTTGGTGTTAAGTGCGTAAAAAAAGGATGCAACGATAATTCGTCGCATCCTTTTGAATTTTCTTTTGAGATGTGATTAAGCCTCTTGAGCCGGTGCTGCTTCAGCGTCGGCTTCCGGAGCAGTTTCTGCCTCTGCTGCTTCTGCTTTGGCTTTCTCGGCTTCTGCCTCAGCCTTTGCAGCAGCTTCAGCTGCTTTTTTATCGGCTACTTTTTTGGCAATAGTCTCGTTCATCTTCTTTTCCGCTTCAAGATTTTTTGCGGCTACAGCCTTCTTGTCCTCTTCCGCTTTCTTTTCCAAAGCTTCCGTGGCAGCTGTTTTTTGCTGTTTCCAAGCGTCGAACTTCTGTTGACATGCAGCTTCGTCGAATGCGCCTTTCTTTACTCCACCGCGGAGATGTTTCATCATGTAAACCCCTTCGCTCTTTAGGATGAAGCGAGCTGTGTCTGTGGGTTGAGCACCGGTCTCAAGCCAATAGAGGGCACGATCGAAATTCAAATCTATTGTGGCAGGATTGGTATTTGGGTTATAAGTACCAATCTTCTCAATACATTTACCATCTCGTGGTGCACGAACATCGGCAATCACTACCCTATAGATAGGGTGTCCTTTGCGACCACCGCGTTGCAATCTGATTCTTGTTGCCATAATTTGTTATAAATATTTATTAGTTTGAATTTAATGCCATCATCACGTGATAGCGAGTGCAAAATTACTTCTTTATTTTCTAACTACCAAATAATGTGCGTATTATATTGCTTTATTGGTGCAAGAAAGTTGTTTTTTATTCTTCAGTCTTGGCTTTCAGTGCAGTCCGGATGAGTTCTTCTATTTCTTCCGTGAGTTCGGGGTTATCTCTGAGCACGGTTTTGGTGGCATCGCGTCCCTGTGCTAGTTTCGTACCGTTATAGCTGAACCAGCTTCCGCTTTTTTGTATGATGTTGTTTTCTACACCAAGGTCGAGAATTTCTCCAATCTTTGAAATTCCTTCGCCGAAGATGATTTCAAACTCTGCCTTTCGGAAAGGTGGCGCCACTTTGTTTTTTGCCACTTTCACGCGAACTTGGTTCCCGATTATGTTGTCTCCATCTTTGATAGAGGTAACGCGCCGGATGTCGATTCTGACAGAGCTATAGAATTTCAGTGCGTTACCGCCGGTGGTGGTTTCGGGGCTGCCGAACATCTGTCCTATTTTCTCGCGCAACTGGTTGATGAAGATGCAGCAAGTGTTGGTCTTCGCGATGGTTGAGGTAAGTTTGCGCAGTGCTTGGCTCATTAATCGTGCCTGCAATCCGACTACGTTGTCGCCCATGTCGCCTTCGATTTCCTTCTTGGGGGTGAGGGCTGCGACGGAATCGATGACGAGAATGTCTATCGCTGACGAGCGAATGAGTTGGTCGGCTATCTCTAATGCTTGTTCACCGTTGTCGGGTTGTGATATCCAAAGGTTATCAACATCCACTCCAAGGCTCTTGGCGTAGAAACGATCGAAAGCGTGTTCTGCGTCGATGAATGCTGCTATGCCACCTGCTTTTTGTGCTTCGGCAATGGCATGGATTGCCAATGTGGTCTTTCCGGAACTTTCCGGTCCGTAAATTTCCACTATTCTGCCACGTGGATAGCCTCCCACACCGAGCGCGAGGTCGAGTTTTATACTGCCTGTCGGTATTACCTCTACATTTTCTATTTTTTCATCGCCCATGCGCATGATAGTTCCTTTGCCGAAATCTTTTTCTATTTTCGACATGGCGGCTTGCAGAGCTTTTAGTTTTCCTTCGTTTGTTTCTGCCATTTCTTAGTCTCTCCTTTCCCTTTTCGGGTTTTCCTTTCTCGCGGAGAGTAGCGAGTTCTTATGGAATGTTTCTTTTGTTCTTTACCGTAACTTTGCCGTAGATGGCTTATGGTTATAACTCGATATCTCCGTCAATTTCCTCATGCCAAGGCAATCCTTGTTTGTTGAGTTGTTCGAGGAATGGGTCGGGATCGAAGTCTTCCACGTTCCAAACGCCGGGTTTGCGCCACAAGCCTTTGAAAAACATCATCGCGCCCGTCATTGCCGGTACACCGGTTGTATAGCTTACGCCCTGCATGCCCGTTTCCTCAAAAGCTTCCTGATGTTTGCAGTTGTTATAGATGTAATATGTCTTCTCTTTCCCGTCCTTGATGCCTTTGATTCTGCATCCGATGGATGTCTCTCCGTCGTAGTTTTCACCGAGGTCTTGCGGATTGGGTAGTACTGCCTTGAGGAATTGCAACGGAACAATCTTTACTTTTGCCGTTTTTCCGCTGTTGTCGGCGAGTGGCGCCTCGTATTCTATCTCGTCTATACGACTCATTCCGAGATTTTGAATGCAATCGAGATAGGTAAGGTATTGCTGACCGAACGTCATCCAGAAACGTGCACGCTTGATGGTGGGATAATTCTTTACCAATGATTCCAATTCCTCGTGGTGCATGAGGTATGAGTCGCGTGGTCCGATGTTCGGATAGGTCAGGTCTTGATGCACGGCGAGTGGTTCTGTTTCTATCCATTTCCCATTTTCGTAGTACAAACCTTTTTGTGTGATTTCCCGAATGTTGATTTCCGGGTTGAAATTGGTGGCGAATGCCTTGTGATGATTGCCGGCATTGCAGTCCACTATATCCAAATAATGTATTTCATCGAAATGATGTTTGGCGGCGTAAGCCGTGAATGCTTGCGACACTCCCGGATCGAATCCGCAGCCGAGGATGGCAGTTAGTCCCGCCTTCTCGAACTTGTCTTTGTATGCCCATTGCCAGCTGTATTCGAAATGCGCCTCGTCTTTCGGTTCGTAATTGGCGGTATCAAGATAGTTGCAGCCACAAGCCAGACACGCGTCCATGATAGTCAGATCTTGATAGGGCAGGGCAAGGTTGATGACTAATTCGGGCTTGAAAGCGTTGAACAATTCTTTTAGTTGCTCCACGTTGTCGGCATCCACCTGAGCCGTCTTTATGTTTGCTTTGTAGCCTCTGTCGTGGATGGCTTTAACCAATGCGTCGCACTTCTCTTTTCTGCGACTTGCTATCATGAATTCCGTAAAAACGTCTTGATTCTGAACAATCTTGAATGCGGCAACCGTGGCTACTCCTCCGGCTCCAATCATTAATACTCTACTCATAGTTCTGTATTGTTTTTATTTTATTTTCCGTTCTATCTCGTCAGCGGTGATGCCCATTGCGTTCATGATGGAATAACCCAGGATTTGTTGCTTGAAATTGCCACCTGCCAAAGGCTCCATGGCAAAGAGCGTGATGTGCTTTTCTTCTTCATCAACGTTCTTGAGCATGGCGCGTAGTCGGCGAACTATATCTGCGTCTTCGGCATTGGGTATGAGCAGTAAGCGATGCACTTCCTTGTGGCTCAACACGATATTGCAAAAGTCGAGCAACACATCGCTCTTGTTGGTAATATCCTCACCCGTGGCGATGGTGTTAAGAATGAATTCTCCCAATGAGGCATCTTTGAAAGCCTGTTTGTCCAATTCGGTCTCATAGGTAGAGGGCTTGAAATGATCGAGCTTTCGCTTGCTTTTATCGTGCAAAATCACTACTTGCGTTTCGTTATCTCCGCGTTTTATGTGTCCGTCCAAAGCAATATTGACAATCCATTGACTGAAATCGGCTGTAGGAATCTTCCTGTTCAACATTCTTTCAAAATTGATTGTAAGGTTGAATGCCACGTTATCAATGTAATCTCCATCGACAATGATGACATTCTCGCTCATTTTTACTCTCCGGGTGTCTTGCGTATTCATTGCCACAAAGATACGGTAAAAGGCTCGAAGTCCAAAATAATTAAGCGAGTTTTTTGAAAGTGCTCGGCTATTATTCTTAGTCAAGGAACAAACCGGAAGATGAAAACCGACTTACGGCAGGGTCGTCTTTCCTTTCAAATCCTGATTTTGGGGAAGAAAAAGCGTACTCTCGTTAGTAAGAATGAATGGAAATAAGTTAAAAAAAACGATAATTTGATGCGAATTTGAAAGAAAAGAGCTATATTTGTAGTGATAATGTAGAGAGGGAACGGATATGCAAAAATACGCTGATTACATTGAGGAAATCGAGATTGATTCGCTCTGGGGACGGAAAAAGCACATTAAATGGACACTTGACCGCCAAGTGAACGTCCTAAGCGGTATCAACGGAGTGGGTAAAAGCACGATACTGAACAAGGTCGTGAAAGGTCTTTCGCAAGGTGGGGAGTTTCCAAGCCACCTATTGAAAGGCGTGCGTCTGAAAGTTTTTCCTGAAGATGCCAAGTGGATACGTTACGACATCATTCGTTCTTTCGATCGTCCACTGATGAATATGGACAGCATTGCCAATATCGACTTAAACCTCTCCACAGAATTGGATTGGCAATTGTTCCAGTTGCAGAGGAAGTATCTTGATTATCAGGTTAATGTTGGCAATAGAATCATTGAAGAATTGCAATCCGGTGATGCAGACGCGGCTATGAAAGCGCAGACCATTTCCGCACCCAAAAAACTCTTTCAGGATATTATTGACGATCTCTTTACCGAGACCGGAAAGAAAATTGTTCGAACGGAAAACGAGATTATCTTCTCGCAAGTAGGTGAAACACTCTACCCTTATCAGCTGTCGAGTGGAGAAAAACAGATACTCGCCATCCTATTGACCGTTCTTGTGCAAGATCATCAACCCTACGTGTTCTTCATGGACGAGCCGGAGGTGAGTCTTCATGTGGAATGGCAGAAGCGTTTGATAGATTTGATTATCGATTTGAACCCTAATGTTCAAATCATTCTTACCACACATAGTCCGGCTGTTATCATGAACGGATGGATTGATAACGTGACAGAGGTTACAGACATCACTGAAAGTTAATAAACGAAGGCGAAAGCTATGGGTAAGAAACTGAAAGATAACATCTCGTCGGATTATATCCGAGCTTCGAATAAATTAGGGAGCAAGCATGCGCGTGCTAAGATAGTCGCTTACGTGGAATCTTATGATGATATATTCTTTTGGCGCACTGTTCTTAGCAGTTTTGAGAACGAGCAACGTTATTTTGAAGTGATGCTTCCCTCTCGGCAACGCTTAACAAAGGGGAAGAAGTCGGTTTTGATGAACCTCTTATCCAAGACCGTTGGCGATAATATGATAGCCTGTGTGGATGCCGACTATGATTATTTGTTACGTGATGCCACACCCACTTCAAGGGAGGTCAATCATAATCCGTATGTTTTCCATACCTATGCTTACGCGATAGAGAACCTACAGTGTTATGCTTCCGGGCTTCATGAGGTGGTTGTTGCGGTAACGCTCAATGATAAGTCAATTTTCGATTTCGAGGACTTCCTTCGTTCGTATAGCGAAGCTGTGTTTCCGCTTTTTGTTTGGAGCATTTGGTTCTATAGAAAGGGAATTTATGGAAAGTTTACGATCACCGATTTCAATCGGATTATTGCCACCGGTCATTTCTCGTTAGAGGATTTCGATGCGAGTATCCAGAAAGTTCGAAAGAAAGTTTGGCGTAAGATTCGCCAATTCCACAAGGATTACCCTGACGCGAAGGAGAGTTATCTCGCGTTGAAAGAGGATATAAAGCGTTTGGGCGTAACTCCGCAAACCACCTATTTATACATTCAAGGGCATCATCTGTTCGACAATATTGTTGTTCCTGTGCTGAAGAAAGTTTGCGATAAGCTGGTGTACGACCGAGAACAAGAAATTATCAAGAATGCGGTGCATGCTTTGCAACGAAAGAATGAGTTGGCAAGCTATGAGCACAGCATGGAAGGAATTGTTTCCATGCTCCGGCGAGGCTTTTATTATCAAGATGCTCCTCCATTCCAAAGGCTGAAGAACGATTTGGCAGAATTTTTGTCATCGGAATCCTATTCTTCGCCAACTGAAGCGAATGTCTCTTAACTCCCTTTGATTCATGCTCTTTTTCCATTTTTACGTCAAATCGTCCATAGCTTTTACGTCTGTCTTGCTCGACATTCGCATCGCCGGTGTCAGTTCGATTTGAGAGTCGCTTTTCAAAAAAAATTAGTTAAAGAAGTCTTCAGCCTTTTTCTTATCCACGTTATAGCAGAATACCACCACGGTGTCGCCTGCTTCGATTTGTGTATTACCCGATACCAACATTCCCTCTTCGCCTCTTACCAAGCCACCGATGGTCATTCCACTGGGGAATTTTATATCCTTGATGGGTTTTTTCGTAATCTTTGAACCTTGCACCGGTATGAATTCGGCAACATCTGCATCCACCGACATTAGGAATTTCACGTTGTCCACGTTGGCATCAAGCAACATTTGGTAGATGTAACTGGCGGCTATGGCTTTCTTGTTGATGATTGTACCAATATCTAAGTTGGCTGCCATGTCCACGTAATCGAAGTTTTCCACCGAGGCAATGGTTTTTCTCACTCCGTAGCGTTTGGCTGCCAGACAAGCTAAGATGTTGGTTTCTGCATTGGGGGTCAGTGCCACGAAAGCCTGTGTGTTCCTAATGCCCTCCTGTGTCAGCAAAGCCGTGTCGCGTCCGTCGCCGTTGATGACTAATTCGCCTTCATCCAGTATTTCGTTCAAGTATTGGCATCGTTCCGCATCGCGTTCTATCACCTTGATGTTCATGTATTCCGGCATGATTTTCACCGAGCGAACGGCAGTTCTTCCGCCTCCCATAACGATGACATTCTTCACATCCACGTAATGCTCCTTGCCGGCTATTTTTCTGATGTAGGGGATATAGTTCTTTGTTGTCATGAAATAGGCCAAGTCTTCCAGCTTTAACGTATCGTTACCGCCGGGTATTATCGTTTCGTTATGTCGTTTGATGGCAACGATATGGTAAGGGTCTTCCGGTCCACTGATGTTTTTTAGCGGTTTGTCGAGTATCTGACAGCTTTCTCTCAGTTTTATTCCCAGCATCACGAGGGCACCTCCATGCACATCCCATCTTTGTCTTACCCACGACATTTTCAATCCGTTGAGAATGTCTTTTGCCGCCAACACTTCCGGATAGATGAGTCGACTGATACCCAGTCGCTTGAAGAATTCCTGATTTTCTGGTTTCATGTATTCCGGGTTGTCAATCTTTGCCACTGTTTTCTTTGCACCGAGGTGGTGAGCCATGGTGCATGCCGTAATGTTGTCCGCCTCCTTTGGCGTTACCGCAATAAAGAGGTCGGTATCTTTTGCTCCGGCATCTTTCAAGGCACTGATACTCGTTGGTTTTGCCTCAATGGTAAGCAGGTCAATGTCGCTGTCAATTTTTTCCAAATTTTCCGGCACCTCATCTATTAATATGATGTCATACTTGTTGCGAGCGAGGAGTTGTGCGAGATAAGTTCCGATGGCGCATGCCCCGGCAATAATGATTTTCATATGTCCTAAAAACTAATTTACCTTATTATGCTTCTTGCAGACAATTCTTTATTTCCCTTCTGATGGCTTCTTTGTCCAATTTGCAGAGCGAACGGAGTTGCTGCACTGTTCCCTGTTCTATGAATTTGTCGGGCAGTCCCATGCGAATGACGCGTGGGGAGAAACCCCTGTCGTTCATCCATTCCAGTACGGCGGAGCCTAATCCGCCGTTGCGTGTTCCATCTTCTATGGTAATGATGTTCGAAAAGCTTTCTCCAACCTCCTTCAGGATTTGCTCGTCCAGAGGTTTCAGGAAGCGCATGTCGTAATGAGCGATGTGTCCGGTGAGTTTTTCCGGATTTTCCGGAAGTTCATTGATAACTTGTTCCACATCGTTTCCCAAGGGTCCGATGGAAAGTATCGCCACGTTTTTCTTTGTGTTGTTGCCCATCGTGCCATCGAAGAGTTTTCTGCCCGTTCCCACCTGTATTTCCTCAAGCGGACATCTCCAGTCCACCAGCACGCCGCGTCCTCTTGGGTAGCGGATGGCGAAGAAGCCTTTTCCGGGCAGTTGCGCCGTGTACATGAGTCGTCTCAATTCTTTCTCATCCATGGGGGCTGATATCGTGATGTTGGGTATCGGGCGGAGGAAAGCCAAGTCGAATGCGCCGTGGTGCGTGGTGCCGTCTTCCCCCACCAGTCCGGCGCGATCGAGACAAAGCACTACCGGCAAATCGAGTATCGCCGCATCATGGATAATGTTGTCGTATGCGCGTTGTGAGAAAGCACTGTAGATGTTGCAGAACGGTTGCAGTCCGTCTTTTGCCATGCCTGCCGAGAAAGTCATGGCATGTCCCTCGGCGATGCCGACGTCGAATGTGCGTTCCGGCATTTTTTTCATCATGATGTTCATTGAACAGCCCGATGGCATGGCAGGCGTAACTCCCACGATTTTCCGGTTTTGTTCAGCCAATTCCAATAGCGTGTGTCCGAACACGTTTTGAAATTTTGGTGGTTGGTTGCTGTTGTCTTCCTGTATGCGTTCACCCGTTTCCGGATCGAACTTGCCGGGTGCGTGCCAGATGGTCGCACTCTTTTCCGCCGGTTCGTATCCCTTTCCTTTTATGGTGTGTAAATGCAGCAACTTGGGCCCTTTCATGTTTTTCAGTTGTCGCAAGATGCGCACCACCTCCTTCACATCGTTGCCGTTGAAAGGTCCGAAGTAGCGAATGTTCATGCCCTCGAAGAGGTTTTGTTGTTGAGCGATGGCAGATTTCAGTGCGTTGTTCAGTCGGATGATGCCTTTTCTCCGGTTCTCGTTCAACAATCCTTTTGCGTGCAGCCATTGCGACGCCTTAAATCGCAAACGGTTGTACGTCTCGTTCGTGTCAAGATTGAGCAGATATTGCTGCATGCCTCCCACGGCTCGGTCGATGGACATGTCGTTATCGTTGAGGATGATGAGGAGGTCGTTGGGCTTTCCTGACACGTTGTTCAGTCCCTCGAAAGCCAATCCACCGCTCATGGCACCATCGCCGATGATGGCAACGACGTGTCGGTCGGGATGGTGGGTCAGTTTTGCAGCCACTGCCATTCCCAAAGCTGCCGAAATGGAGTTGGAGGCATGTCCGCAGGTGAATGTGTCGTATTCGCTTTCTTTGGGTGAGGGGAAGGGCATCAGTCCGTTGAGCTTCCTGTTCTTGCAGAATTGATCGCGACGTCCCGTCAGAATTTTGTGTCCGTATGCCTGATGCCCCACGTCCCACACGATTCTGTCGTCCGGAGTGTTAAATACGTAGTGGCAAGCCACGGTGATTTCCGTTGCTCCAAGGCTGGAACCTAAATGACCGGGGTTTGTCGCCACTTCCTCAATGATATCCTCTCGAAGCTCCTTGCACACTTCCGGCAATTGGTCTATGCTTAGTTTGCGCAGGTCGGAGGGATATTTTATTTCATTTAAGAGTCTATATTTCTTTTCGTTCAACATTATAATAATGTGGATAGCTGTGCAAAGATACACCAAATCGCTTGAATGGCAAAATAAAAAGGGTTTCGTTTTTGAAAGATTGCTTTGTGGGCTGTGTCTTTTCGGTGGCTGTCGTGGTGTCTTTTTGTGGTGGTTTTGTAATGAAAATTCAGAGATGGCTTTTCAATAGATGAGCTTTTGTCCTCTAAAAGCTTAGCTAATGCAGTGCAAAAGCTTAGTTTTCGCATCGCAAAAGGTAAGCTTTTGGAATGGATTTGCAATGCGTTGATTATCAGCCTTCTCGTGGTTCGGCTTTTCTGTGGTCGATTGTCATGATTTTTCCTTTTCTTTTGGATGGCCGTCTTTCCCGGTTGGGGTGGGCGGTGAATATGAAAAAAAGGAAAGATGACCATCGTTGGCACATCCTTCCTTTTCTTTGTGTGGTTAGCCTGTGCTGTTTTTTATTCACAGGCATTTATCGAAATTCTGCCCTGTGGCATGCTATCGTTTCGATTCCTCTGTGGCAAGGTGTATGGGTGAACAGTTCTCGAACAATGCCACTCGCGGTTTCCGTTTTCTACCCTTGGATTGTGTTTTCGGATTCTAACGAATCATCAGTCTTTCCAACTTCAACTTGAAGATATTATTCGTGGTTAAGTCTTTGGTCACTTTGCCATCCACAACGACAGCTGCCTCAATTATTTGTAGTAAAAGCTCATCCGCACTCATTTGTCGCGAGAAGGAGTATATGTTGTTGATGAAGAAAGGTAACAATACCTTGTGCTGCGCATTGTCGAAAGTGAGGTTGAACTCGGGCGTTACCGGGTTTACAATCATCTCCACCGGCTTTTTCTTGATGAAACCTATTCTGCACACAAGGTCTTTGTCTTCCGCTGCTTCCAACGCCTCCTTCAGTGCCTTATTTTTGATATTCATGGCGAGCAGTTTGTTCGGGAAATACTTGATAATGAGCGTGCTGTCGTTTGGAATTTCGCAGTTCACCCTCGCAACTTCTTTGTCATTGATGCCATCCGTGGTATTTCCGTCCAAGTAAACTATTTTACCCTCATATTGACCTTTCACCTTTGCGAATGCTTCTTGTATGTCGGCTTTAGTTTGTACGTCATTATCCTCTGTTGAATCAGAGTTGCACGATGTCATGCTTCCTGCCGCAAGGAAGCAAAATAATAATGCAAACAAATTAATTTTCTTCATAACTATAAAATATTATATTATCAATTGCTTTCAACCATGGGCTACAAAGTTACAAAAAGTTCCGGTTTAATGAAGAATTATCCTGAAAACTTTTGAAAAAAAATACGTAATCCGCTCTTTCAGGGCACATACCGGGTTTGAAGATTTGTATAAGTTTGTTGTTTCCTTTTAAGCAATAAATTGTGAATTTGAAGTTTTTTGTTTATCTTTGCAAAAGTAACGCGCGCGCGTGCCGATGGGTGTGTCGCGCATGGTCGTTTGGATGGCTTGCGAGAACAAACAAGCGAAGTGGAAAATTTTGCCTTGTGTGGTTTCGGCTTTTGGGGCATTTGCTTGTGTGTCATCGTGAATGAGGATGTTTCCCCATGCCATTCCGATATATTCCGAAAACAGTTTTGAACGAAACAATCGAACAATCAATCATCAATCAAAAACAAACAATAAACTTATGAACAAAAAAACTTGGATGGTCTGTGGGCTTTTCTGCCTTTCTCTCACTATGCAAGCACAGACAAAGGGTGGCGGTATCGACACGAAGATGATGCAAAAAATTACCACGGGACATAATTCCGCGGCAAATCGAGCAATCTCCAATGCCATTGCCACCAACTCTATCGACAATTTGGCTAAGAATTTCCGCAATTCGGGTGCCATTGACACACACTTCAGCGTAGAAACACCCAAACAAAACATTCACGACCAGAAAAGCTCCGGTCGCTGTTGGCTCTTCTCGGGTTTGAATGTGTTGCGTTCTAACTTCGCACACCGACATAATGACTCGCTACGTGTGGAACTGTCGCATGTTTATCTCAGTTTCCACGACCAGTTAGAGAAATCGAATCTCATGCTTCAGGGAGTGATTGACAACGCCGCAAAGCCCATGACCGACCCCATTGTGCAGTTCTTCTTCAAAAGTCCGATAGGCGATGGGGGTACTTTCTGTGGTGTGTCCGACTTGGTGGACAAGTATGGATTGGTGCCCATGGAGGTCATGCCCGAAACCTATTCTGCGGAGAACACTTCGAGAATGGCTCGCATCGTGTCTTCAAAACTGCGCGAATTTGGATTGGAACTTCGCAAGATGGTGGCTAACAAGAAATCGGCAGCTGCCATTAAGTCGCGCAAAACCGAGATGTTGGGTGAGATTTACAACATCCTCGTGCTCTCTTTGGGGGAGCCGGTGAAAACCTTTGAATATGCTTTCAAGGATAAGAACGGCAGACAGGTGGGGAAACCAAAGACCTACACGCCACAGACATTCCGCGATGAGGTGGTGGGCAGAAAACTGTCCGGCACGTTTATCATGGCGATGAACGATCCACGCAGGGAATATTACAAGACTTACGAGGTGGAATATGATCGCCATACCTACGATGGACAAAACTGGAAATACATCAACTTGCCGATGGATGACATTGCGAAGATGGCGATTGCATCGTTGAAGGATTCCACGAAGATGTATTCCAGCTACGATGTGGGCAAACAACTGGATCGCAAACGTGGCTATCTTGACTTGAATAACTATGATTATGGAACGCTCTTTGGCACCACATTCCCCATGAACAAGGCGGATCGCATCGCCACTTTCGACAGTGGTTCCACCCATGCCATGACACTTACCGCCGTTGATCTTGACGAAAGCGGTAATCCTATAAAGTGGAAAGTGGAAAACAGTTGGGGTCCGACGAATGGTCAGAATGGCTGTCTCATCATGACCAACGACTGGTTCAACGAGTATTCTTTCCGCTTGGTGGTGGATAAGAAGTATGTTCCGGCACATATCTTGAAGGCCGAGCAACAGACTCCCATCATGGTTATGCCTGATGACCCCTTGTTCCAAGAGGATAAGTAAGCGGATAAGGGCAGGTTCAGACCTTTCTTATATCATTTCTCCCTCAATTGGCTTTCCGATTGAGGGATTTCTTTTTGCCACTCACCAAGTGATGGCGTTCTTGATGTCTCATGTGGAAAACGGTTCGGATAGGCGTTTTTTGTAATGAAGAGTAAGAAAAATAGGGAAAACAGATGAGAAATAAGACGAAAATCACTACATTTGTAACAAGAATTAAATAAGAAACAGACAAATGGTTCTACCGATAATATTATTTCTCTTATTGCTGATAGCCCCCGATGTTTATCTTTGGATGGCATACATCCTGCCTTGCGAATCGGTGATGATGGATGTGGCGTGGTTCTTGCCATCAATCGCCACTGTTGCCTCGTTCGTTCTCGTGAATCGTGGCGTGTATCATAACACTTTCTTCAGGATTATGTTCGCCTTGGTGTTGTTCTTTGCCTTGCCGAAGCTCGTTTTCGTGCTGCTGCAATTCTTCTTTTCGTGGAAGACAGCGATAGTAGTGCCGGTGCTGATACAAGCTGTGTTCTTCTACGGAATCTTCTTCGGTTGGCGAAGGATAGTGGTGCGCACAGCCGTATGCGAATCGCGGCTTCTTCCCAAGTCGTTCGATGGATATAGAATCTTGCAGTTCAGCGACCTGCATCTCGGTACGTTCCGACAAAATCCAAAGTTTATCAAGTCGTTGGTTGAAATTATTAATGAGCAGAAAGCCAACCTTATCGTGTTCACGGGCGACCTTGTGAACATCCATGCCGAGGAAGTGCGTCCCTTCCTGTCTGACCTTTCTTCGCTTTCCGCTCCCGATGGGGTGTATAGCGTAATGGGAAACCACGATTATTGTGAGTATGGAATGGACGCTGCCCGGGAAAAGATTGCCCGGAATGTGAACCATCAACTTTCAAAGGCAGAACGCAATCAGCGCGTGTTACAATATTTGGAAACAAAAATGGGTTGGAGAATGCTGATGAACGAGCATGTGAACATCTCTCGTTTGCGTCGGGAGGATGGGGTGATTAAGAGTGAATCTATTGCCATCATTGGAGTGGAAAACACCGGAACGCCACCATTCAAGGATATGGGAAATCTTCCGAAAGCAATGGAAGGACTTGTGCCCGGAACATTCAAGGTGTTGTTGAGCCACGATCCGACCCATTGGCGCCGCGAAGTGCTGAAACAAACCGATATTGCCTTAACGCTGTCCGGGCACACGCATGCCGGACAACTGAAGATAGGTAAGTTCTCGCCTGCCAAATGGGCGTACAATGAGTGGGGAGGCAAATATGTGGAGGGCGAGAGCATGCTCTACGTGTCTCTCGGATTGGGCGGAACGGTTCCTTTCCGTTTTGGGGCATGGCCCGAAGTAAATGTCATCACGCTGAAAAGGAAAGCATAAATTTCCTTCCTTGTTGTGGTAAACGACCGCACGACTGACCCTCGAGTTTGTTTCTACGAATGAAACGATTTGCAGATAGGGGATTGGCTGCACTGAACAGCACCGTGAAATTATATTACAAAAACTGCGTTCGAGATACGCTTCCTAATCTATTGATAATCAAGACAATATTAATTGCAATTTAAAAGCTTAGCTTTTGCACTCCAATTCATGACCTTTTGCATTGCAAAAGCTTACCTTTTGGAAAGCAAAAGGTAAGCTTTTGATAGATGAATGAAGAAAATTTAGGACACTATTGAACTTTTCCCATATCGCGGGGGAAGGATTTTCGCGTTTTCAATGCCTCGGCTAAATAAAGAGAATTGGGATAAAAGAACGGACGCAGCGTGCGCCTCCTTTCCATTCGTCTTGCGAAATTGGGGTTGGCATCACTGCGTCCGTGCAGATGATTCGTGCAGAAGATTACTTGATGATTATCTTCTTTCCTTTATGAATGTAAACACCGCCTTTCACGGGGTTCGTTATCTTTACACCACTGAGCGTGTAGTAAGGTTCGTTATCGATGGTGGCTTCTGTGTTCACTTCGTCAATGCCTGTGGCATTCTTATGAACCATGACATTGCCGGCAACACAATTAAAGTTGTAGTTCTTTGCTTCAGCGTTTTCAGCGTAGATGGTGTAGAGCCCGGTCTTATCCATTGCGGTTACCACATTGCCATCTTTGTCTTTAATGATGAAGGTCGGTTCTTGCGTGAGGGTACAAGTGGTCTCACCATTCTTGAGGTTGCTCAAGGTGTAGGTCGGGGTATAAGCATCGCCAAGGTTGATGGACTTGCTGTCCACGGTGAGGGTAGCATTCGCTTTCGTTACGACGAGCGTGCCGGGGACGAGTTGCAACATATCCGATTCGATGGTGCCTTTGGCTATCTTGATTTCGTATTCGCCCACTTCATCAGTTGGTTTGGCTGCACAGGTGATGGCAGGTTCGCCCACGAAGTCGTCGCCCTCGAAGCGATAACCGAACTCAGGATTTTCTTCTCCGTAGGTACGAGTTGCAGTGCGTACGTAGATGTCTGTTCCGAATGGAACGATGTTATCGTAATCCACGAAGAAGTCTTTCCATTGGTCCGCAGTCTTGTAAGCGTCCTCGGAATGGAGCGGAACATAGAGCTTGGTAATGGCTTTGTTAATGTCGGTAAAAACGCCTTCACCCAATTGACATGGTGTCTTGGCAAACACGCGAATGCTGTTGAACGCGTAGCTACCTTCAAATGCGCGACTCTCTATTTTCTGCACTGTTTCGGGTATCATAACATCAGTGATGCGCTGACAGCCGGAGAAAGCGTAAGGACGGATGGTCTTCACCTTGGAGTCCACCGTGAATTTCTTTGCCACCAACGGCAATACCTCGATGAGCTCCGTGCCGTCCTTAGAGTAGAGTACATTATCGCGCAACGTATAATCCTTGTCGGCTCCCTGTGGGATGACAATTTCGCGGATTCCGCCGAGCTTTCCGAAAGCACCATTGCCTATCTTCTTGATAGATGTGGGCAATATGAGCTTTTTCAGACTCTGACAACCGAAGAAAGCGCGTTCGGGAATTTCGTTGTTTGCCGTTGTGAGGTTGCCTTCCACGAGATAAGGCTCACCTCCTGCAATGATGTTGGCATCTTTGAGGTCGATGGTTTCAACGGCACCGTTTGTGGTGTTGCCGTTTTCATCCCTGCCGGTTAGACTGCGAAGGAACTTGAGGTCGGTGGAATTGATGGAACCCTTTACGATAAGGGATTGGAGAATGTCCCGATCGGAAGTCGTGATATTGCCTTTCAGTGTTCCCGGCGTAGCGAGCGTAACCGTAAGTTCCTTGTCTCTTGCGGGGCGGTTGGGCGCAATTCCTATAATCATGCTCTGAGCTTCTGAGAATTGGTAGTTGCTCGGATTCAGGAGGTTGATGTCGTAGTAACCCTTATCTTCGCCATTCCATCCCCAGTTTACATAGATTTTCCCCTCTTCGTTGTAACCGCAGAGCACGAAAGCATGTCCGCCGTTACTCGGGTTCTTATCGCTTGCTCCATAGAAGATGGCTCGGTGCTCACTTATTTCCTTGAAAATAAGATCCATCCATTCTACATCCTTGCCAATATAGTCGATTCTGTAAAGCAGCTGTAGGGTTTCGGGATATTTAAAGTAGGTTTTCAGTCCCGTGAAAGCCTTGCTAATGGGCGTACCGGATACATCAGAACCGTAGTCCATCTCGGAAGCGAAACCACAGTCGCGCATCAAGAGTGCTACGGCATTGGCCTCGGTCTCGCTATATGCACCCTTCTTATATACGTCAAGCATATCGTTCCATTTGTATTGGCTCTTTGAGAAATCCACGGTGAATTCCTTTTTTGACTTGTCTGCTTGAACCACGTTCAAAGTCTTTGTACCAATTCCGCTATCGGGGTACTTGTTATAATGAAGGATTTGAGCCATGGCGGTGGCTACACATCCGGTTACGGCTCTCTCACCTCCCTGATAGTTCTGTCCGGGAATGTTCCCTTTCTTTCCGGCGGGTGGACAAAGAAGGTTATAAGGTTCTTGTTGCCCCCATTCCACGTTCACGAACGATTCCACTTTCTGCGGATATTTGCTGGGATTGGGCTTGATACTCTTCAGCGATTGACCTTTGGCTACGATGTTTTTAACGGCCTTTTCGGCAGCCTGTAGATACCATCTGAAGTTTTCGTTTTGTGCGTTCGTGCTGAATTTTGTTTCCGAATAGCCTAACACTTCCGGCGCAAGGTCGTCGTTACTGATAATGGCAAATCCGCCTTCGGGAATCCCTACCACGGTAAAAGCTTCGTTCTCGGATAGTATTTGGAGTTTTGCTCCGGCTTTTACACGTGCCTTATGTTTGGCGGAACCGGCTGTCAGGGCACGTTGTGCAGCCTTGATGATGGCAGCCTTGTCTCTTGGTGCCGCATAGGTTGTTAGCGCGAAGGTGGCAAACAAGGCTATGCAAGCAATGTTTCGTATTTTGTTGTACATGATTTCTTTTTGTTTTATTTGATAACGATAGGGCAAAGTGAGCTGTTTTTGCCCACTTCGCCAATACCGTTTACTTGTTAATCATCACTTTCTTACCATTGATAATGTAAACACCGCGGTGCAAAGAGTTGAGGTCTTTCGCGTTCTTCAACACTTGTACACCGTCTAAAGTATAAACATTGTAAACTGATGTACCGTCGCTCTCAATGCTGCGAATGTCGGTTACTACTTCAATACTTACCGGTTCCGACTCCATGCCTCCCGCATAAACAGCGGTTATACTGTAAGTATGGGTTCCATCCGTGTCGGGTTGGTCGTTGAAGCTACTGTTCTTGCTGTTGCCAATCAAGATTCCATCGCGATAGATGTTGTAGCTTACCGGCGTATTGCCCTTCATGAAGGTGATATCGTCGAGCATGAACATGGTGACGGTTTTTGCCGGTGTGTTCTGACGGATGGCAAAGAAGCGCGTGTTTTCAGGCAACTCAGCCGTGAATTCCGTCCATTCACCGGTTTTTACCGTGTACGTATCGCCAATCTTCTTAAACTTAAGAATGTTTTTCGGATTGGTATCGGTGGAGTAGCGCACCTCAAAAGTCTCCGCGAAACTTCCCGAGTTCTTCGCCCAGAAGCTGATGGTCTGAGCCTTGCCGGGCAACGCCGGACTGATGAGCCAGTTGTCGGAAGCCATTGGGACGGCTTTGGAGAGGTTTGCAACCTGTAGGAATGACATGGCACACTTGTCTCCGGAATGTGTGGTAACATGTTTCTTGTACTTGTTGTCCGGGTAATCTTTCGGTTGAGCCACGATGAATGCAAACTGTTCGCGGTTGTGTGGGAACTTGAAGTTCTCACCGTCAAGCGATACGTTGTAGCCTTTGTCGGCATCGACGAGTGTCCACTCACCCATGGTTGTTGTCCAAGGATCGTAGCTCTCGAAATCTTCTGTTATTACGGGTGTCTCGATTTGCGGTTCTTCCCAGCTGATGCTTACGCTCGACTGATTGTCGGCAGATTTGGTAATGTTGGTAGGCTTTGGCATGTTTGCTTCTGCATAAGCGATGGCAGCGGTGCTGGTATTGTTGTTCTTTTCGATATCTCCCGGCGTGATTACTTCCGCTTTCACGTTAATTTGTTCCCCATTGTCGTTCAAGGAGGTCTGATAGTTCACCGGAATCACTTCCGACTCGGTAGTCTTCAGTGTCTTGGTGAGTGCGATTTGCTCCGTTTCATTATCGTTTACGAATACTGTTACAAGCGTATTAGCGGTCAAGTCGCTCTTTCCAAGGTTTGTAACTCTTACCTTGAAGTCTGCCTTATGTCCTTTGTTTACCGTGTTTGGAGCTATCAATTCCACAGCAGCATCGGTAGGCAGAGGGTCGATGAAATGAATATTGTCGATATAGACAGGAGCATCCGCCTGTTCTTCTGTTGCATCTCCGAGGATGCTGAAGCGAATATAGTTCTTCTTGGTTAGTTCTTTCGGCAGGTCGATGACAGCCTTTTGCCAGTCGGTGGCATTTGAAACAGTGCTGAAGTCCTTGATTACGATGCGCTCTGCCGCTCCGTTCATGGGCTGGGCAATGAACATTATCTTGCGTTTTGCGTTGGGGGCAGCCTTGTAATCAAATACAAGTTGAGGATTAACGGCACCACGCAGACTTACCTTTCCAAGCATAATCATAGCAGTTCCGGTTTTCTTTGGGTCGAAGCTGAGACACCCATTGTCGCCGTCTGCCGATTCTCCCTTGAGCAAGACCCATTCATCGCCATTGGCTGTTGGTATGCTTGCCATGAACATCTTGTCTTCCGCTCCGGGAGCGAAGTCGTAGTGATGTGGCATTTGGTAAGGTTTGCCCACCAGCATGGTGGTAATTTTCATGCCACCGCTACCTGATGCGTTGCGTGGAGTAACCGCCCAATAGACAATTCGCTGTGGACCCTCAAAGGTTTTGTAGTCGTCTATGGTAAATTCTGTAACACCCTTCTCGGTCTGTCCGATTTCCTCGATTTGCGTTGCCGATTTTACTTCATGGATTTGATACCATATACCCACCGGATTAATGATCCCTCCGTTTGCTGCTTTTGGAGCGTTCCATGATAGTTTGACTGAATTTAGCTGATCCGCAACGGTTATCGCGTCAAGTTTGGCTGGTTTGTCTTGTCCCACTTTGATGGTAATGGTGGCTTTCTGTCCCACGCCGTCTTCGTTATAGGCAAAGATGTCGTAAGTGTTATTGTCGTGTTGTGCATCTTTGTCGATTACGGTGTATTCCTTACCCGGAACGGCGGGTTTAATAGTTTGAACCTCGCGTTCACCTGACATTACCACAATCTTTTCGAGTGAAGTGATGGCTTCTCCCTTACGGTTCTTCGTTGGGGCGTTGAACGTGATGAATGCCTGATCCAATCCGCTTGGCTCTGTTTCACCTCTTAAGTTGGTTACCACGTCCGGTGCGGTTGGCAGCGGACCTATTTCCACCTTGAAGTTATCCATTGCAACGTAGAAAGAGCCGGCATCGGAAACCGCGTGGAAACCAAAGTTATAGTTTCCGTCTTCAGTCGGTGTGATTTCCTTTTCGTAGTGTGTAGTTTCCGAATTCTTTCCGGGATAAAGCGTAACGGGCATCAATACTTCTGTTAGTTTTGTCTCATCTTCCGAGGCATCTTTTCCCCATTTCACTTCCAGCTTTTCCTTGTAAGCTGCAGGCGTGAGGATATCATATTTCACGAAGTATGTATATCCGGCTTTCAGATGTATGGGAGGAGAGATTAACCAGCTATCGCTCTTGCCCTTTAAGCTGCTGCCGCATTTCATGTACTGACCTTCTTCATCCCATGCCCAATCGTTGTAACTCATCGCTACGTGATTGATTTTCACGAAAGAATCGCCACTTGCTTTTGTATCGAATGTCTCTTCGTAATTTGGTTCATAAGCCTTGCCGAAGTAGAACTCTTTTGTCTCGTTGTAGTCGCCCTCAACGTCGCCATTAACGGCTTCCACCAAATAATAGTAGCTGCTGTATTTTCCCGGTGTGAGATCTTCCTCGAATGAGAGCCCTGACTGCTTTTCGCTGACGAGTGTTTCCTCGTCGTTATGCACTCTGTACACGTTATAGGTAACGTTGCCCACGTAGGTTCCGTTGAGGATTTCCGTTGGAGCGTCCCATGTTAGCTTGATGTGAGCGTTGTTCTCACCACTTCTTGTCAGTTCGATGTTTTCCGGAGCGCCCAATTCAGCGAAGCCCACCCAAAGGTTTTCGGTGTATTTGGAACCTTCTCCCGCAGCGTTGGAAGTAGTAATTTTAAAGTTGTTCATTCCTGCTTCAGCCGTAACCGTGGCTTCAGCCATTGCTCCCGGATTTACGTTTCCTTCGGCAGCCTTATTGCCATTGATATAGATGGTGTAGGTCAGTGCCGTGGCAGGTAATGTTTTTCCCGCGTAGGTTGTAGTGGGTGCGGTGAATTTCACTTTACCCGTTAGCGATTCTTTGATAAACTCATAGGAAACATTCGTTACTTTGTTTGGTGCGTCATCCGCTGCATCGGCAGCCGGGATTGCCATTCCGACTATTGCATTGGGGAGTGTGCCAACTGCATTAGCCGCGCCTGTTTGAAGATTAACGGTATAGAGTTTTGATACCCCGGTGGCATCCGTTGCTGCCCAATAGAATATGCCTGAAACCGGATCAATCTCACCGGTCTGTTCGTAGTAGGTTTTGTCGGATTTCAATAAGTTTACTCCCGTTGCGCCCACGAGCGTTTCGTTACCTGTCGTCGGGTCGATCTTGTACAGGTTGCCGTCGGTTGCCACACCGTAAGCGAAATGATCTTTTCCGTAACCCAATGCCACATAACGGTTCCGGCAAGCCTTGATGGTTGTACGGCTCTGTGAGGCATAATCGATGAAGCCCCATTCCAGGTTTTTCAGATTTTCATCGAAGAATTGTCCGAACACTTTGTTGGAACTCGGGTCTTTGGCTGTTTCCGTAGCCAGCAATGACTTGTTGAAAATCATGGCAGGTTCGTCTGTAGTGGGTTTCCATGTGTCGGTGTTGTACTCGTAGAGGTCTAACATCGTGTATCCCCCAAAAGTAGATACGCTCATTCCGTAGAATTTGTTACCGATGAGCGCGCAACCTCCATTGAACTTCACTTCGAAGCCCATATTCGCGAGCGTGTTGAGGCTGATGGAGGCAGATGGGGTGAAAGATACTATCTCGCCATAGTCGTCTTTCACGCAACTACCCAATAATTCCGTTTTACGAGCCGTTAGTGTGGGGTCGTTGGGTACGGATGTTGTGGGATATACCGGCATCATGGCAGGGAAGGGAGTTGCCATGCTTTTCTCTTTTGGTATCATTTGGTTGAATAACGAAAAGTCAGCGGAACGATTGCCACGCTGTTGTGAAATTCGTTTTTGAATTTCATGCTTGCGCGTCAAATGCTTGTTCAGCCTCGACTGTCCCAACGCGGGGACGGTCATGCAGATTGCAATCAGACACGCACAGAAAAAGGTAAATCTTTTCATGTCATTGTGATTTTGTTAAAATACTATTCTTTTAAAGTTATTTTCATATTCTGTTGTCTTTTACCGGCTTGCGATGGATGCCGGCAGAACGATTGTTCGGAAACTCCTTGAGACTTGAAACTTGACTCGGTATAAGCAGTTGAGAATTTGTTCAACGCTCAAGCAAAACTCGGTTCAAGGAAATTCCAAAGAACCAAAACAGTCTTTCGCTAAATAATTTGTCATTTCATAATAAGGTTAAAATCCGGACACCTTAGCTTAGGTCGGTGCTAAATTATACATTTTTTTTAAAACATCCAAATTATCATGGTTTTTTCTGATTAAAATTCTCCTTTTCGGAACATTGCGTGTCTAAGGATAAGGATAAAACATAAATCAGCACTTAATTTAGTCCCCAAAAATCAACTTTTATCAAGGTTGAAAGAGATGTCGATGGAAAGAGAAAAAATTGATTTGAAAACACATTGATAATCAGATGTTTACAAACTGCTTTTCAAAAGCTTAGCTTTTACAACGCAAAAGCTTAGCTTTTGGCATGCGAAAGCTAAGCTTTTGAAAAGCAATAGCTAAGCTTTTGCAAATCAATTGCTATCTTATGGAAATCTTATCGCTTTCGGCTTGTTTCCAAATGCCCGATTTTTGGCTTACTGTACTTGCCGTGTTTTGCGTCCGGCTTGTATGCCGCGATGAAGAAAAAATGAGATTTGTGGGGCTGAATGCTCATAATCGAAAAAAAATACGTAAGTTTGCATCACATTGTACAACTATGGAGAAGACTAACAGCAAACCGGACAAAACATCGCAAGTTGTCATCCGTGTAGCAGCGCATCATCTGTCGTTTTCGATTGCCGATCCTCAAACGAAAGAGAAGATGGTCTATGAGAAATACGATCTGAACGAAGGCATCGCCATCGCTGCCAATCTGCGAGAGGCTTTCCGACATTCCACCTTGTTAAGAAGCAAGTGTAAGCGGGCATTGTTGCTCATTGACAGTAGCGTAATGTTAGTACCTGTCGATGAGTTTCGGGAGCAAGGCGCGGAAACTCTCTATAAACACACGTTTCGGCTAAGTCGCAGCAGCGATGTGGTGAAAACCATGCTGCCCGACCTTAACGCCATGGCGGTGTTTAGCGTAAACAAAGACCTGAGATTGGTGGCAGAAGACAATTTTGAAGAAGTGGGAATACGTCCGCTCATGCAACCGGTTTGGTCGCGTCTCTACCATCGAGCTTTCGTGGGAACACGCAGAAAATTGTTTGTTTATTTTCATGACAAACAACTGGAAGTCTTCTGCTTTCAGCAAAATCGTTTCCGGTTCAGCAACGTTTATGAAGCAACGCGATTGAACAATATCCTGTATTACATTCTTTATGTTTGGAAGGAATTGGGCATGAACACCGCTTGCGATGAGCTGCTGCTTTTGGGAAACATTCCAAATCGCGAACAATTGGATGAGGAGTTGCGCAAGTTCCTGCAGCGTTGCTATGTCATCGACGATGAGACCGACTTCGCCAACGCTTCCATATCAAAGCGCAAAGACATTCCTTACGATTTAAAAGCCTTGTACTTGGAGTAGAACATCAGAACAATTGTGCGTTCCAAGCAAATCGAGACTTAGCGAAGGGAACGCAAAAAACCTCACCACACACCATGCGAATCATCACGGGAAAATATAAAGGCAGACGTTTCGACATTCCTCACACGTTCAAAGCCAGACCCACCACCGACTTTGCGAAAGAAAACATCTTCAACGTCTTGAACCAATACGTAAGCTGGGAAGACGCCACGGCACTCGATTTGTTCGCGGGTACGGGCAGCATCTCCCTCGAATTGCTCTCGCGGGGATGCAGAGAGGTGGTAAGCGTGGAGAAAGATCGCGACCACGCACGCTTCATATCGGAATGTATGGGAAAGATTGACGCACGGAACGACATTCTTATCCGTGGAGATGTGTTCAGGTTTCTCAAGAGTTGTCGCCAACAGTTCGACTTTATTTTCGCAGATCCTCCTTACGCGCTTCCCGAACTTCCCACCATCCCCGACATTGTCTTTCAAAACGAGCTGCTGAACGAGGACGGCATCTTTGTTTTTGAACATGGGAAACAATACGATTTTGCGGAACATCCTCATTTTTTTGAACACAGGAGTTACGGAAGCGTGAACTTTACGTTGTTTCGGAAGATGAAACTATAGCAGCGGACTTAGCAAACGCACTAAAGACTCCCACAAGCGTTGCAGGAAAGAACGATGTGTGATGTCCTTTAGCTCCTCTAAAGGAACACTATGGGCTTCATCCTTATAAAACAATTGTTTCACTTTCAGTGCCATTCGTTCATCGTAGAAGAAAACATTTGCCTCGAAATTATTTTCAAAACTCCGAAAATCAACATTACTGGAGCCGATGGAACACAGGCTGTCGTCGCTGACGAGTAGCTTGGAATGATTAAATCCGGTCTTATAGAGCATTACTCTCACTCCGGCTCTCACCGCCTCCATGACGTAAGTCCGGGAAGCCCATTCCACAATCTTCGTGTCGGTTTTCAAAGGAATCATCAAGCGCACGTCAATTCCCGATACAGCAGCGGTTCTCATGGCAAAGAGGATTGGCTCGGTGGGTAGGAAATAAGGCGTTTCCATATAGACGTAAGTCCTCGCGTTCAAGAGAATTTTCACATATCCTTGCTCTATCTCCGGCCATTGGCTGGTGGGGCTGCTCGTTACTATTTGTGCCAAGCAGTCGTTCGGCTCAACACGTGTGTTGGGATAGTATTTCCTATCCGTAATAAGGGTTCGGTCCACATAGAACCAGTCGATGAGAAATGCACGCTGCAAGCCATATACCACTGCTCCAGAAATCTTTACATGCGTGTCGCGCCATGGTTGTTTGCCGCTTCCTTGTATGTAGCGGTCGGCAATATTCATCCCACCGATAAACCCCACCGTTCCATCAATTACGCATATCTTGCGGTGATTGCGATAATTCACTTTCCTTGTGAAGAGCGGAAAACGAACGGGCATGAACGGATGTACCTCGATTCCTTCCTCTCTCATCCGCTCGAAGAAACTATCCTTCGTTTTCCAAGAGCCGACATCATCGTAGAGAAAGCGTACTTCCACCCCCTCTCGGGCACGAGCTATCAGCGCATCAGCCACAAGATGCCCCGTGGCATCGTCCGTCATGATGTATGTAATGATGTGGATGTGATGCTTTGCTTTCGCGATGGCTTGGAGAAGAGCTGGGAAAAACTCATAACCGGATTCGTAAATCTCAGTTTCATTGTTCTTGAACGGCAATGCCCAGTTTTGGTTTACGAAGAGTCCTATCAATTCCCGGTGCCGATTGGGTAGTCGAAGGTTTCTCTGCTCCACGAATTCGAGCATGGAACGTTTCGTGAGTTGATCGAGACTGTTCTGCCAAATATGCTTTTCCTTGCGTGTTCGTTGCCCGAAGAAGAAGTAAAGAACTATGCCCGCCAATGGCATGAACACAAGTATCAATGCCCACGCCATAGTCTTTGCCGGCTGACGGTGTTCCATCAGGACGGTAACCAGCGCGACTAAAGCCACAATCGTGTAGGCAACCAGGACTATCCAATGGATGTATATCATTTGTTCTATTTCTTTTTGGCGCGTATTTGCTGTAAATAAGCCAGCTCTTTCAATGCGAAATCGTAACTGTAAGGGTCGTGGAGCATGGTGTTTAGCAGACTTTCTGCTTCGTCATGTCTTTCCTGCTCTATCAGGATGTATGCCTTCCGCCGGTGCAGAAAAGAGAGAAAAGTCTGTATATGTTCTTCGGGTGGCTCATTATCGTTGGCGTTCTCATAATTTTTGCTTACGTCTCGAATGACATTATCAATGAAAGGTAAAGCTCGGAAGTCGCGCAAGTTTATCATGCAGTTGATGTATTCCTCCGTATGAATAATCCGATTCTGAAAGATAGTGAGTGTAAGATAATAGAAAGCTCTTTGGTACTGTTTCAACTCATTATGACAGAATCCCAGCATGTAACAGATATCGAAGAAACTTTCCCATTGTCGCACCGTCAATTCGTGGCGTTCCTCCTTGAGCAGAGAGAAAGCGTTTTCCAAATGCAGAATGGCTTCAAAGAAATTTCCTTGCAAATAGAGTTGTTTCCCTCTGTATGCATACTTCGCGGCATGAGGAGAAGCAATTTCGTTAATCAGTTTTTGCTCCTCATTCAGTGAGTCGGTATCTTCCTTTTTTGTTCTGTCTTTGGCATCTTGCCACATGTAATTGAACTCATCGGTTCGTTGTTTCTCCGTTCTTAAATCAAATCCCATCACTGCCGTTACAGTCATTGGCTTCAAGAAGTTGGTCGTTTCATTAAAATTACTTTCGAGCGGCGATGGCATCAGTGTGGAAGTAACTCTGTAACACAATGCGTCTTGCGTGCTTTCTGCCTGCTCAACGAAGATGGTCATATATCTGTTTTGTTCCGATTCCAAAGGATTGACGAACGAGAGCGTCATGGTTGCCGTCTTTCTTGTGAACGCTTGATTGGCAATCAACAAGGAAGCGATTTCAAAATTCTCTATTTCCGCTCTTTCAGTCATTGTGTTCATCTTATCGGTGAAGATGGATAAATGAGTCGGAACAAAGTCAAAGCAGCCGTAAGCCTTATCCATCCATTGTTTCAAGGTCAGCACCTTTGTTTCGCTGGGTTGCCATTTTTCCATCGGTTTCTCGTGCATTGCTTCGTGTTCGCGCAGCAGGAAGAACTCGCGAGTAATCTGTGAGGTTATCAACTCCATGTCTTTCCCCTTATACTCCTTGTTACGGTTTATCAATATGTCAAGTTCTACGAGGAAATGGTTTCTGCCTTTGAAGAGTTCGTCCAAAGAACGTGCCAAAATCATGCTTTCAGCACCGGCGAATAACAAGAAGTTGTAATGCAAATCCACTTCCACTTCATCGATTCTTTCGTTGAGCCGGTAAGTGAAATGCAGTCCGTTGGATATCGAGTTGTATTGATTGCATAGTTGTCTGACATTGTTTAATTCCGGCATCGGGGCGGCAGCCATACCATAAATCGATAATTGTATGTTGCTAATGCCCATCTTTGCCACTATGACAAAGTGTTCGCCCTGATAAGTAAGATGCATAACATCGTTATCCCCTTGCTTTTCCCAGTCATTATCACAGCCAAGTTCTTTCAAGCCTTTGCTTACCAGCTGTTTATTGACAGCCGGAGATAATCCGGAAAGTGGGATTTCGCGTCTGAAAAGGTCTTTTATTCTTTCTATCATACTACTATGTCGTTTCCCAACCTTTTTGCCATTACGTTGCGCATCTCCTGTAATCGTTTTATCTCGGCCATGAGTTCCATCATTTTGCTCATGTCTTTTTCCTGCGAAAGTCTCGCTTGTAAATCCTTTAAATGGCTCTTTACGTAATCCAAGCGAAAATCCAAAACAAGATGAACGACCCTATCTTTCAAATCGATTTCTCGTTCTTTCACTTGCATGCTCTCGGAAAGTTGAAATTCATCCACGCTCAATTTCACTGCTAAGGTAGAGATGAGAATATCGGGATGATGCGTAAAATATTCCTCTGTCTTAAATTCGGAATCGTTGCCATGCTCGACTGCCTCTCGAAGAATTTGCATTGATAGCGGATTGTCGAACGACAAGTTATCCAATCCCAAGTCGTAAGCGATGTATTGTGCCACATTCAGATTGATGGTCTCTCCCGTTTCCTCGTTTTGTATATCACGAAAAATGATTTTATTGCCATCCCTTACGATTGCCTGAACAAGCAAAGTCTCCACCTTTGAGATTTGATGCGATGGAGTAGGTGCTGACTGTTCGAGGGCAAAATTGGGAGTTTCTTTCCTCTCCGTTTTCCATTGTTCTTCTTTTCGCTTCTGTTCCTTGTTATTATAGATGTAGCGATTCATCTGGATGATGAGCGTTTGTTCCTTCATTCCGGTGCGATGCGCGCATTCTCTGAGATAAGTATCGCGCAGGATGGGGTCTTTTATGACGGCTATACTTTGAACGATGGAGCTTACAGCTTCGGAACGCTTTACGGGATCGGTAACGCCTTTGAGGAGAATGTTAATCTTGAAGACGATAAAGTCGGTCTGATTTCCCTCAATGTATTTACGAAATTCCTCCGCGGAGAGTTTCTTTGCCATCTCGTCCGGATCTTTCCCATCGGGAAGCAGGAGCACTTTCACGTTCATGCCCTCCGAAAGCAGCATGTCCGTACCGCGAAGTGCAGCGTGTTGTCCTGCCTCATCGCCATCATAGAGTAGCACGATGTTGGAGGTGAATCTTCTTAGCAGTTTTATTTGGTAAGTAGAGAGCGCGGTTCCGCTGTTTGCCACAACGTTTTCAATGCCACATTGGTGCATTGATACCACATCGGTGTATCCTTCCACCATATATACAAGGTCTAATTTCGCGATGGTTTTCTTTGCTTGGAAGATGCCATAGAGTTCTCGTTCCTTGTGATAAATCTCGCTATCGGGCGAGTTTACATATTTCTGTGTTACGCCTTTTGTCCTTGAGTCCAGCAGTCGTCCGCCAAAAGCGGTTACTTTTCCGCTTACGCTCATCCATGGGAAGATGACGCGTCCATTGAAGCGGTCGAAAATCTCTCCGTTGTCGCGTTCAAAACACAATCCCGTCTTGACAAGATATTCTTTCCGGTAGCCTGCTTGCAGAGCCGCCGAAGAAAAACTCTGCCGTCCCGAAAGGCAAAAGCCCAATCTAAACTTCTCTATGATGTCATCGCGAAAGCCTCTGTCTCGAAAGTATCGCAGCCCGATGGCCTTTCCGTCCGCATGATTCTTTAGTGTTTCGTGGAAATAGTCTGCAGCCCACTCATTGACAAGGAACATTGACTCGCGCTCGTTCTCAAGTTGTTTCTCCTCAGAGGTAAGTTCGCGTTCTTTCACTTCAATGCCATATTTCCTTGCCAGCCATTTCAATGCCTCCGGATAAGTCATCTGTTCATGCTTCATGATGAAGTTTACCACGTTCCCCGCCTCGCCGCAAGCGAAACATTTATAGACCCCCTTCACCGGACTTACCGAGAACGATGGGGTTCGGTCATCATGAAAGGGGCACAAGCCCTTGAAGCTTGTTCCTGCCTTACGAAGCGAAACAAATTCGGAAATCACATCGACAATGTTTGCCGCGTCCATGATTCTGTCCACTGTGGGTCTGTCGATCATCTGTTATCTCTCGTTCGTTAAAGAAAAAAATCATTGAGGTGTAGTTCTGCAAAGATAGCAAATTATCCTCATAATCAGATAAGATTTATTTTATTTCCCATGTAATAAGCGAAAAGAGAGGGGAGAATTTCCATACGGATTTCCCACCTCTTTCCTCAATCTCACAAGAGACGAGTTATCCGTAGATAATCTTTCCGTTCTCGTCCTTGTATTCGTCCAATCCTCTTTCGTAAGTCGCCATGGCGCGCAGGCTCATGCCTACATTCGAGAAGCCTCCGTCGTGATAAAGGTTCTGCATCGTTACCTTCTTTGTCAAGTCGGAGAACATTACCATGCAATAGTCGGCGCACTCATCAGCGGTGGCATTCCCCAGTGGCGACATGCGGTCGGCAAAGTCGTAGAGCTTGTTCATGCCTTTTACGCCCTGACCGGCTGTGGTCATGGTGGGCGACTGCGAGATGGTGTTGATGCGCACATGGTGCTCGCGACCGTAGATATAACCGAAGCTACGTGCGATGCTCTCCAGCAACGCCTTTGCATCGGCCATGTCGTTGTAGCCGAAGAATGTGCGTTGAGCCGCCACGTAGGTCAGTGCCACTATGGAGCCATATTCGTTTATGGCATCCAACTTCTTGGCACTCTGTATCATTTTGTGGAACGACACGGCGGAAACATCGAGCGTCGTGGAGAGCATGTTGTAGTCAAGGTCGTCATAAGTGCGATGTTTGCGCACGTTGGGAGACATACCGATGGAGTGTAACACGAAATCAATTTTCCCTCCCAGCACCTCCATGGAACGTTTGAAAACGTTTTCCAAGTCTTCCACGCTCGTGGCATCAGCGGGAATGACCTCACAATTCAATTTCTCGGAGAGTGCGTTCACCGTTCCCATCCTAACCGCCACGGGTGTGTTGGAAAGCGTGATGGTGGCACCTTCTTCCACGGCGCGTTCCGCTACTTTCCACGCGATGGATTTCTCGTTGAGTGCACCGAAAACGATGCCTCTTTTTCCTGTTAATAAGTTATTGCTCATAAGTTTTCAATCCTTAATAAGGCTGTAAATTTACGCAAAAAAGTTGAGTAAAGCTGTTTATAATTGTTAAAATGGGCAAAAACACGCTCAATGGTTGCGTAGAAAAGTGGAACTCCTTTTGACGTGAACAGGTCTTTTCTCCACGTCATGAAATTTCTTGAACGGCATCGGTTCAGTGCTTCTTGTCAGGATTTTTCACAACCGTGTTTCAAAAGCTTAGCTATTGCACGCCAAAAGCTAAGCTTTTGGAACGTAAAAGCTAAGCTTTTGGCGTGCAATAGGTCAGCTTTTGGAGACGAAAAAGCAGGGTGTTGATTATCAGTCGTTTATAGAGATGGGGATGGAAACTGAAATGTAAGGTTTATTTACTTCCTCTTAAAGCTATCGATAACCTGTGTTTCGGCAAGATTGAAACCTTGCTTCAACCCACTATTCATTATCCACGCAACATGAGGTCAGGTTCGATTCTTATCCCATAATCATGTCATTGTGAACCAGCAAAAACAGCATTAAGCGACTATTCTCCGTAATTTATTTGTCAGTTATACAAAAAAAACGTACTTTTGCTTTCAAATATTCTGATGAGCACAAAACAGAAACAACACATTATATAATTATGAGTTTGAAAATTGTAGTACTTGCCAAGCAGGTACCTGACACAAGAAACGTGGGTAAAGATGCCATGACGGCAGAGGGAACGGTAAATCGCTCCGCATTACCCGCCATTTTCAACCCGGAAGACCTGAATGCGCTTGAGCAGGCTCTCCGACTGAAAGAACAACGCTCCGGAACCACGGTGGGGGTACTAACCATGGGACCTCCGCGTGCAGGCGAAATCATTCGGCAGGGACTGTATCGAGGAGCCGATACCGGATGGTTGCTCACCGATCGCAAGTTTGCCGGCGCAGACACACTGGCAACATCATACGCTTTGGCAACCGCCATCCGTAAAATTGGCAATGTGGATATTATCATAGGTGGGCGACAGGCCATCGATGGCGACACGGCACAGGTGGGACCACAGGTGGCGCAAAAGCTGGGACTTAACCAAGTAACTTATGCGGAAGAGATTATTAAGATGGAAGATGGAAAGGCTACCATCCGTCGCTGCATAGATGGAGGTGTGGAAACCGTTGAGGCTCCGCTGCCCGTGCTGATTACGGTGAATGGAACGGCAGCACCGGCACGCCCCTGCAATGCCAAACTCGTGATGAAATACAAGTATGCCACCTGCCCGATGGAACGTAAAGGGAATGAGGCGTGGAACGAACTTTATGAGGAACGTCCCTACCTGACATTAAAACAGTGGTCGGTGGCAGATGTGGATGGAGATGAGGCACAATGTGGGCTTTCCGGCTCGCCGACAAAGGTGAAAGCAGTGCAAAACATTGCTTTCCAAGCCAAGGAAAGTAAAACACTCACCGCCTCGGACGAGGACATTGAGGGATTGATAAAGGAATTGTTGGATGAGAAGATAATCGGATAAGATGAATAACGTATTTGTATATTGCGAAATAGAAGAAACTACCGTTCAGGAGGTTTCACAAGAGTTGCTTACCAAAGGACGTAAGCTCGCCAATCAATTAGGAGTGGAACTTCATGCCGTTGTGGCAGGCTCCGCCATAAAGGGAAAGGTGGAAGAACAAATCTTACCTTACGGAGTGGATAAACTTTTCGTGTTCGATGGTGAGGGACTCTTCCCTTACACTTCCGCTCCACATACCGATATCCTCGTAAAACTGTTCCAAGAGGAGCAACCGCAAATAGCCTTGATGGGCGCAACGGTCATCGGACGCGACCTCGGACCACGCGTGTCGTCATCGCTGACTTCGGGATTGACTGCTGACTGCACACAACTCGAAATCGGAGAATACGACGATAAGAAGATGGGAAAGCACTATGACAACATCCTTTATCAAATTCGACCGGCATTCGGCGGTAATATCGTTGCCACAATCGTAAATCCCGACCATCGTCCGCAGATGGCAACGGTGCGATCGGGAGTGATGCAAAAAGCTGTTTACGAAGGAAAGGCAAAGAACGAGGTTGTCTATCCGAAAGTGGCTGAATATGTTTCGGAAGCGGCTTACGCGGTGAAGGTAATCGAACGACACGTGGAAGCGGCGGGAAACAATCTCAAAGGTGCTCCGATAGTCGTGGCAGGAGGTTACGGAGTGGGATCGAAAGAAAACTTTGAACTGCTCTTCCAATTGGCAAAAGAACTGCATGCGGAGGTGGGAGCTTCGCGCGCGGCAGTGGATGCCGGACTCATCCCGGACAACCGACAAGTGGGGCAGACGGGAGTAACGGTGCATCCGAAGGTTTACATCGCCTGTGGCATATCGGGACAAATCCAACACATCGCGGGAATGCAGGATTCGGGCATCATCATCTCCATTAACAGCGACCCGGACGCACCCATAAACAAAATCGCTGATTATGTCATCAATGGCAAAGTGGAGGAAGTGGTACCGAAGCTGATAAAGTATTACAAGAAAAACAGTAAATAATAAAGGCAACACACACTATGGCTAATTATTATACAGACCAACCGGAGATAGAGTTTCACTTGAATCATCCGTTGATGAAGCGAATCGTTGAATTGAAAGAACGCGACTTCGCCGACAAGAAAAACTATGAGGACGCCCCCGTGAACTACGAGGATGCCATTGAGAATTATAAGCGAATTTTGGACATTGCCGGAGACATCGCGGCGAATATCATAGAACCCAATTCGGAGGAGGTGGACAAAGAAGGTCCGCACCTTGTGGACAACAGAATGCATTATGCAAGTAAGACTTACGAAAACCTGAAGGCTACGCGACAAGCCGGTCTGTGGGGCGTCAGCATGCCACGACGTTTCGGCGGACTGAACTTGCCCAATGTGGTCTTTTCCATGCTTTCCGAAATGATATCTGCTGCCGATGCGGGCTTCCAAAACATTTGGTCGCTACAATCATGTATCGACACTCTCTACGAATTTGGTAATGAGGAACAACGGGAGAAATACATCCCACGCATCTGCAATGGAGAAACCATGTCGATGGACCTCACGGAACCGGATGCCGGATCCGACCTGCAACGCGTCATGCTCAAAGCCACTTTCGACGAGAAGGAGAACTGCTGGCGACTTAATGGGGTGAAACGATTTATAACCAATGGCGACTCGGACATCCACCTCGTATTGGCACGCTCGGAAGAGGGGACACATGACGGACGAGGGCTGTCGATGTTCATCTACGATAAGAAGAATGGGGGAGTGGATGTCAGACATATTGAAAACAAATTGGGAATACATGGCTCGCCCACTTGTGAACTGGTGTATAAAAACGCAAAAGCGGAACTATGCGGAAACACTCGCATGGGACTCATTAAATATGTGATGGCACTCATGAACGGAGCGCGTTTGGGAATTGCCGCGCAGAGTGTCGGCGTGGCGAGAGAGGCTTACACGGAAGGATTGAACTATGCCAGGGAACGCATACAGTTCGGAAAAAAAATCATAACTTTCCCTGCCGTTTACGATATGCTGTCGAGAATGAAAGCCAAACTTGACGCAGGACGCTCGCTGCTCTATCAGACGGCACGTTATGTGGATATATATAAAGCACTGGATGATATTGCTCGCGATCGCAAACTCTCACCGGAAGAAAGGAAAGAAGCCAAACAATACAATCGCCTGGCTGACGCTTTCACTCCGCTATCGAAAGGAATCAACTCGGAATATGCCAACCAAAATGCCTACGATGCCATATCAATTCATGGCGGCTCGGGCTTTATCATGGAATACAAGAGTCAGAGATTGTTCCGCGATGCCCGCATCTTCTCCATCTATGAGGGAACTACACAGCTGCAAGTGGTGGCTGCGGTGCGTTACATCACCAACGGAACGTATCTTTCCATCATGAAAGAGATGCTGACCAATGAGGTTTCATCAGAAATGGAATCCTTAAAAGCGCGCGTTGCCAAACTCGTTACGCTCTATGAAGAGGCACTGGAAAAGGTGAAAGCCGACGAAAATCAGGACGAACAAGACTTCTTGGCTCGCCGACTTTACAACATGACGGCGAGCATAGTGCAGGCATTGCTTCTCATTGAGGACGCAAGTAAGGCGCCGGAGCTCTTCGCCAAGTCTGCCAACGTGTTCGTTCGCATGGCGGAAGAGGAGGTTACGGGCTGCGTTGCTTACATTCAAGCGTTCAACGCTTCCGATTTGGAATATTTCAAGGCAGCAGAGGAAAATAAGGAGTAAAGCAACCGCATTGCCAAACAACGTCCGTGGAGTCGAAAAAGGTTCTCGATGGGAGTCTCCACGGACTACTCTTTGATTCTGCATAATTGGTCTTTAGGCTCTTTTTGCCACAATTATAATAAACAACACAATGATGAAGAAAATATTATCTGCTTGTATGGTGCTGTCCGCCTTGTTCGCTTTTGCGTCTTGCAACAACGGAAACACCAAAGGAAAAACGGAGGAAACCTCACCCGATACTCTCAGTCTTATAGGTAAATGGACAACCACCGATCCCATTGATTCCACTGAATTGGGAATAGAACTGAAAGCAGACGGAACGGCAGCCTCCATCAATATGCCCACACTTCCATACGATAAGTGGAAAAAAATGAACGATAGCACCATTACCATTCACGGAAGAAGTATCTTCGATGGAGAAACCACGGAACTTACCGACACCTTTGATATTGATAAAGCAGACAATGCGTTAAAGCAAAGGAACACCGACATCATCTACCGAAAGTCCTCTGTACGGTAATGGGGCATTCCTGTTTGCTTCAAGTGGTACGTATGGTAATCTCGCCTCATGTTTTACCTGCCTAAGTTTAATAATCTGTTTCTTGCAGTTTTGGCATTGAATTCCAATTCATAGTCTGCAAATCTTCTGTGGCCGGCACATAGGTAGTTATAGGCATTTCTCTTTGGAACGCCCAAACCGGGTTATCGCTATTGTCTTTTCTATCCTCAAAGTAGAAGTTTGTCAAATCAAAGATAACCATGCGGTTAATGATATTGAACAGATGGTCAGTCTTCCGCCATAAATGGCTTGCAGACAAAACCATTTTGCTCCTATTTCGCGAGCATTGGTATGTTTAACGGTGTTTACATCAGCAAGACATTCTGCCCTGTTTCAAGAAATTTCTGCTCAACACCTCTCTGTTCACGCAAGACAAAAGAGAAGCATATTCTTTATTTGGTCAAATCATTGAAAACGCGAAAATCCTTCCCGGCGATATGGGAAAAGTTCAATAATGTTCTAAAATTTCTTCATTCATCTATCCAAAGCTTAGCTATTGCTTTTCAAAAGGTAAGCTTTTGCAATGCAAAAGGTCATGAATTGGAGTGCAAAAGGTGAGCTTTTAAATTACAATTTTTATCATTCTGATTATCAGTAGGTTATGATACGTTTCCCGAACGCAGTTTTTGTAATGTAATTTCGTGGTGATGATTGGAGCGAATGTTCCCTGTTAAGCGTCTGTTTGCCATCACCTGAATGACAAGCTATGCGTTACATGCCTCATAAAACCTGCTCGCCCGCTTTTTGATGGCTGACGCATCTGAAAAGCGGGCGAGTGGGTTTGTTTTATCATTGCTTACACGAGATGGCTAATCACCTCTTCTCGCGAAGCCGGCAGATAGTCGATTACCGGAATTTCTGGCATGGTATAGCAACCCGGCGACAAACGCATGGAGGCGCGGGCGCAATTCACCAGCACTTGTGCGGTCAGTGCGGGGTTGTTGATGCTCATGTTGAACTCGAAACGCTGATTGGGGGTCTTTCCGCTCACGCCCTTCCGTACCAAGTTCACGCCGTGCCCCATGTCGCGCACATCATCAACGCTTGCCACAGCAAACACATGTGTTTCATCATTGGCAAAGTAAGGGTCGGCTTTTATCTCCGCCGTAACGTCTTCCAAATTCGCGTCCTCTTCCAATTCCACATAGACCATACGACGATGAATGCTCTCTCCCAAAGGGATGGTTACCGAAAGTGCGTTCTTCACCCCTTTCTTGCCTCGCACGCAGACTGAGTGTCCCATCGACATGCCCGGTCCGAAGTTGGTGTAGGAGAGTCCTTTTGGTGCCAGACTTTCCATCAACACGCGCACCACCGAGTCGGAACCCGGGTCCCATCCCGCTGCGATGATACTCACTTTGCCTGCTTTCAGACAGTTGGCAGTTTGCCTTGTGCGATAATCGAGGATGCTTGTGTGTATGTCGAACGAATCAACGGTATTGATGCCCGCTGCCACTATCTTTTCCGAATAGTCCGGACAGCTGCGTGTTGGAGCGGCGAGAATAGCCACATCCACATTTTTCAGTTTCCCAATGTCGTCCACCACTTCGTAGGGTGTCAGTTCCAACGGTTTGTTTTTGTCCCCTTGTCGGCGCACGACGCCTGCTATTTCAAAATCTTTTGCCGCTTCCAATGCCTCCACGGCATAGTGTCCGATGTTGCCGTAGCCCACCACGGCTGCTCTGATTTTTTTCATTTTCTGTTGTCCTTTCATGTTTTTTACCTTCTATGAATTTGCAAATATAAATCAAAATCATGAAAGCCATCAGAAAATACACACTTTTTAAATAAAAAAACTCACCACAAAGCAAGTTGAATTGCACGAAGAGAAAGAAAATCGCACGATGTTCCCATTGTGAACCATTTGCCTCGATGACATTACAAAACGATGAAAAAAAAGTGTTTAATCTGTTTCGACGTAAATTTCGCTTTGAAAATCCATTTTTTTATACTATCTTTGTATCATATTAAGTTGAATTATAAGTATTAATTAAAAGTGTAAGTTATGGTAAAATCATTACGTTTCATGGCTACACTGCTTCTGTTGGCAGTGTTTAGCGCAGTTTCCGGGCAAACCGTTGTCTTTCAGGAAACATTCGATGACGTCGCCGGTACAGGCGGTAACGATGGAGGATGGTCCGGCTCAGCAGCAAATAGTTCAATCAGCTCATTTAATGGGTGGAGTTTTACGAAAGGCTTCAAAGGCGATAAGTGTGTGAAGTTTGGAACAGCTAAAGCAGCCGGAAAAGCTGTTACGCCGGAGATAATGCTCAACGGCAACGGAAAGCTCACTTTCAGGGCAGGAGCATGGAAAGGTGACGCTACCACACTGAAATTATCAGTCACGGGTGCCACACTTGATAAAGCTGAAGTTACAATGGTAAATGAGGCGTTTACGGAATATACCGTAAACATTACCAATGCCACAGCTCCCATTAAAATCACTTTCGAATCGCCGAAGGCAAAAACTCGCTTCTTCTTGGACGATGTCGTGGTATCAGATGCTTCCGGGACGCCCAAAACAGCTACCACACTGACTTTCGCTCACCCTGAGGATTATGCGTTTACGGTTGCCGAAGGAGAGCAGACATTTACAAATTTGGCAACGCTTTCTCCGTCAGTAGAAGGGGCTGTCATTACTTATTCCAGCGACAATGAAAACGTTGCCATCGTTGATGGAAACACAGGCGAAGTCTTGACGGCAGGCAAAGTGGGTACTGCCAAGATAACGGCTACATACGAAGGCAATGACAGTTATTCCGGTTCAACGGCAAGCTACAAAATCATCGTTACCGACCCGAATGCCAAAGGCTCGCTCAACAATCCTTACTCTCCCGCAGAAGCCGTGGCAGGAATTAACGACGGCACGTTGCTGAACCAAGAATATTATGTGAAAGGTGTTATTTCCCAAGTTAAGGAAGTAAGCACAAAATTCGGCAATGCCACCTATTATATATCTGCTGACGGTAAGACGGATGGAGAATTCATGATATTCCGCGGATACGATATTGACGGTGCGAAGTTCACTGAGGAGACTCAAGGCAAAATCATGCAGGGAGCAACGGTTGTTGTTTATGGAAAACTCATTAAATACCGTACCACGCCGGAGATGGGAGCAGGCAATAAAATCATCTCTTACACAGCTCCAACAGCCGTTACCGCTACCATCGGTGCCACAGGCTATGCCACGCTTTATTATAGTGACTGTGCGCTGAAGGTTCCCGCCAATGTTACAGCCACCACCTATAAACTCAATGGCGACAAGTTGGCAATCAGCCATACCTACAACGAGGGCGATGTAATCGCAAAAGGTACAGCAGTGGTCATCAGAGCAACAACAGCCGATTATGAATTCGCCATCGCGGAAGAAGAAGGCTTGGCCGATAACGAGAATATCCTGATGGGAACCGATAACGAGACGCAGCTCACGGCAGATGCCGAGGCATACTTCTATCAGCTGAACGTCAATGCCGAATCAGATCCCGCTTCCGTCGGCTTCTATTGGGGCAACGCAACGGGCGAGGCATTCAAGAACGCCGCTCACAAGGCATACTTGAAATTGCCGAAGACGGTAGAGGCGAAAAGCTGCTTCCTTCTCAGCGATGCAACCGGAATTAACGACATCGTTGCCAACGAGACTCTGAATGAGGATGCTCCGATGTACAATATTGCCGGTCAGCGTGTGAACAAAGGCTATAAAGGCATCGTGATACAGAACGGAAAGAAATACATCGTGAAATAATCGCGGTACGCATCGCAAGCATTTCACAAGATTTAGAAAAATAAAAACTTAGCGTCATGGAAAAATACATAAAACCAGAAACAAAGTGCATGGCTGTTTTGGAAACCGCCACACTTCTCGCGGGCTCCATAGAGTTCCATCCCCAGCCGGGTGGAGGCCCTCAGTTGAGTCCGAAACAACTTCAGTTACCGGATAATCTCATGGAGGAAGGAACAGACATCGATAAAGATGCCTATCATCCTTATACCTTACAATGGGAGTAAACTGAGCTTTCTTCGGGAACGTAGTCTGGAAAGGTATTAGTACCGGAGACAGACAATCATCTATTCATATTGATTGGAGGGTGTGTCGGGACATGGACACATCCTCTTTTCAGCTATCAACGGTTACCGATATATCTCAAAAGACAATCACGTGGCGATTCCGTTCACTACGTTTTTCCACCGAACACCCATCATGCCTGCACACCGAGGGAATAAGCACAGAACCTTATGGATATATTAATCGTACAAAAAATAATCTGCGGAAAGCCATTGATAATCAATCGCTTAAAACGTGCATTTCAAAAGCTAAGCGTTTAGCATTCAAAAGCTAAGCGTTTATGATGCGAAAGCTAAGTTTTTGGCTGTCGCTTGAAATTCTTATTGATTTTTTTAATGACCGATGGAGGATAAAATCACCTCCCGATACAATAATATGCATCGAATTTCGTTATTTGGAAAATATATTTCGGTTGCTTCGGTAACAAGAGAAAAGAAAAAATATTGTTATGATAGAATATATCAGGGGCGAACTGGCCGACCTGACCCCCGCGTTGGCAGTGGTTGAAGCCAATGGTGTGGGGTATGCGCTGAACATCTCGCTCAATACCTATAGTGCCCTTCAAGGTAAGAAAGAAGTGAAACTCTATGTGCATGAGTCGCTCATGACCGGAGGACGGGACGATAACTTTACCCTCTATGGTTTTGCCATGAAGCAGGAGAGACAACTCTATCAACTGCTTATCACCGTTTCGGGAGTGGGAGCCAACACCGCACGCATGATTCTCTCTTCCCTGACGCCCTCCGAACTATGTAACGTTATCGCCAACGGCGACGATAAAATGCTCAAGACTGTGAAAGGCATCGGATTGAAGACGGCACAAAGAATTATCGTCGATTTGAAGGATAAGATTGTGCAGAGTGGCATTGCCGAAGAACTTCACGTGAGCAGACAACCCGGAGCACCAAATGTAAACTCAGCCGTGAAAGACGAGGCGGTGGGCGCGCTGACAATGTTGGGATTTTCGCCCGCTCCTTCGGCAAAGATTGTTACCGCAATATTAAGCGAAGCTCCCGACTTGCCTGTGGAGCAAGTGGTAAAACTGGCATTGAAGCAAATAAAATAAGGAAAGGCGTACGGCTTCCATGCCGCCGAAATGAAACTCAGGCTATACATATTGTTACTTCTCATCCCTGTGGCAGGCATCAGTCTGCTGGCATGGGAACGAAACGTCACGGGTGGGCTGCCATTCGCGCGAAAGTGGGTTGCCACCACTGCTCCGCCAGACACGACACGAAAGGACACGATAACTTTACGACAAGTGGAGATTGAGGATGAGGAAATACCCGATTCACTCTTGCATCCGCGTTGGAAGGTGCAACGCACCGTACCCATTACTTACGGCGACCTTGAGCAAGGCTCTTACGACCTCACGCGTCCGGAGAACATCCGACAGACGGTGGAGTACAACGATTCGCTCAACAGATATGTCATTGGTAACAAGATTGGGAACACCTACATCACCGCCCCTGTCATGATGACTCCTGAGGAGTACATGGCATGGAGCGAAAAACGAAGTTTTGCGGATTATTATCGGTCCAAGAACAAAGAAATACTGGAAAATAAAGGAAAGGAGAAGTTCGATTTTACCGATATGCACTTCTCGCTCGGACCGGCAGAGAAAATCTTTGGTCCCGGAGGTGTACGCATCAAGACACAAGGAACGGCAGAAATGAAGTTCGGTGCCACTCTGAAAAACATTGATAACCCCGCCCTACCCATCAGAAATCGAAAGACAACCACCATGAATTTCGATGAGAAAATAAACCTGAACGTCAATGGGAAAGTGGGCGACAAGGTGAACATGAACCTGAATTACAACACCGATGCAACGTTCGACTTCGACTCGCAAAACTTCAAGCTGCGCTATGAAGGTAAGGAAGATGAAATTATCAAACTCGTTGAAGGCGGAAACATCTCGTTCCCATCGAACAACTCGCTGGTACAAGGAGCGTCTTCGCTCTTCGGTATTCGAACGGATTTGCAGTTTGGAAAGCTAAAATTGCAGACCGTACTGTCGCAAAAGAAGTCTTCCAACAAGAGTGTTAGCTCGAAAGGAGGCAAACAGCTCACGCCCTTTGAGTTCTCGGCAGCCGATTACGAAGAAAATCGCCACTTCTTTCTCTCTCATTCGTTCCGAAACAGATACGATGCCGCCATGAAGACACTACCCAACCTTACGACAGGCATCACCATTAACCGTGTGGAAATATGGGTTACGAATAAGACCGGAACCACAAACAACACGCGCAATATCGTGGCATTGAGCGATTTGGGAGAAAATCTGAACGTGGGTCGTCCCGACCTTTGGGGCAGTGGCTCGGGTGCTGTTCCATCAAATGCCGCCAATGGGGAATACGCCGCTATCGCGCAAAACCATCCGGAGGCACGCGACATCGACCAATCTGCCACCGTGTTGGAAGGAATGGGGCTTGTCGGGGGGAACGATTATGAGAAGTTGTCCAACGCGCGGTTGCTGAACAGCTCCGAATATACAGTGAACAATGCACTCGGATATGTGTCGTTGCGATCCGGATTGCAAACCGACCAAGTACTGGCGGTGGCGTATGAATACACCTATGGTGGCGTAACCTATCAGGTGGGAGAGTTTGCGAGCGACCGAACAAACGTCTCGGAAGCTCTGTTCGTAAAATCTCTGAAGAATACGAGTAACAATCCGCGACAGGCAAACTGGGACTTGATGATGAAAAACGTGTATTATCTCGCTTCTAACATTGAACGCGACAAGTTCAGACTGGACGTAAAGTTTCAGAGCGACACAGCGGGTGTTTACCTTTCTTACATCCCCGAACCACAAGTGAAAGACCGCACGCTGATAAAAGTGTTGGGAGCCGACCGCTTGGACAATAACAACAACGCGCATCCCAATGGCTATTTCGATTTTGTGGAAGGCTATACGGTAACGAACGGACGCGTGTTTTTCCCCGCTGTGGAACCATTTGGTAATTATTTATATAAGTACCTGACAGCAAACGGTGTGGCGGAAACAACCGCGAAGAAGTACGCTTTCACTGAATTATACGACTCGACAAAAACCATTGCCAAACAGATAGCCGAGAAAGACAAGTTTCTGCTGATTGGACAGTTTCGCGGAACGAGTGCCAACGTAATCTCGCTGGGGGCGTATAATGTGCCACAAGGCTCCGTTACGGTAACGGCAGGTGGCGTAACCCTCACGGAGGGGTCGGATTACAGTGTGGATTACAGTGCCGGAGAAGTTACAATCCTCAACCAAAGCATCATAGACGCAGGTACGGCGGTGAACGTCTCGTTGGAAAGTCAGAGCGATTACGGTCAGGAACGCAAAACCATGTTTGGTTTGAATTGGGAATATGATTTCTCAAAGAACTTCATCATTGGCGGAACTTTTATGCACCTGTCGGAACAAGCCTTGACAACGAAGGTGAACATGGGGGCAGAACCTCTGAACAACACTATCTGGGGACTGAACATGAGTTGGAAAAAGGAAAGCCAATGGCTCACCAATATATTGGACAAAATTCCCTTCCTGCACCTTACACAGCCCTCACACATCTCTTTCTCGGCAGAGTTCGCACAGCTTATCGCCGGACAAAGCAAGGGAACGCAGGATAACGCGTCCTACCTGGATGACTTCGAGAATACCAAGAATACCATCGACGTGAGCCAACCCACCAACTGGAGCATCTCAAGCGTGCCCTCTGACTTCTCGGAATCGTCCGATAAGACAACGCTTCGCAGTGGTTACAACCGCAGTTTGCTGGCATGGTACAACATCGATCCGCTCTTTACACGACGCAGCAGCTCGCTCACACCGGGACATATCAAGAGCGACTTGGAACAACTCTCCAATCATTACGTCAGGGAGGTCTATGTTCACGAACTGTTCCCTAATCGCGACCAAAGCAGTTACAACGGTTCCACATCCACATTACCCATCCTTAATTTGGCTTTTTATCCGACGGAGCGAGGTCCTTACAACTTCAATCCCACACTGGACTTGAACGGTCGATTACCCAATCCCAAGCAAAAATGGGGCGGAATGATGCGAAAACTTGATAACAACGACTTCGAGGCTGCCAATATCGAATACATTGAATTTTGGATGCTCGACCCCTTCATCTATACCAATAAACAAGCGGACGCCAAAAACTATGGTGGCGACTTCTATATCAACCTTGGTGAGGTGTCGGAAGATGTGTTGCGCGATGGCAAGAAGTTCTACGAGAGCGGTATGCCGGTGGATGGAAGCAAGGCTTGGACAACCACACAGTGGGGAAAAATTCCCACACAGGCTACCGTAACCTACGCTTTCGCCACCACAGCAGGCAGTCGCGCCTTGCAGGACGTGGGCTTGAACGGATTGAACGATGAGGAAGAACAACGATTCGAGTCGTATCAAGACTTCCTGACCTATGCTCGGGCAAATACAAATCAGGCGGTTTTCGACTCTATTTGGGCGGATCCGGCAAACGATAACTATCATTATTATCGTGGGTCGGACTGGGATAGAATGCAGGCTTCCATCCTTCAGCGTTACAAAAGGATAAACAATCCGCAGGGAAACTCACCCGACAACGACAACCGAAATGAGCGTTACGACACCTCCTACAAGACAACGCCTGACGTGGAAGACATTAATCAGGATTACACACTGAACGAATATGAGAAATATTATCAGTACAAGGTAAGCATTCGACCGGAAGATATGGAGGTGGGACGAAACTATATCGTCGATAAGCGGACGGCTTCTGTGAAATTACGGAACGGAAAGACGGAAGATGCCACATGGTATCAATTCCGAATACCGGTGAGAGAGTATCAAAAGCGCGTGGGATCGATTGGCGATTTTACCAGCATCCGCTTCATGCGCTTATTTCTTACCGATTTTGAGAAACCCATCGTGTTACGCTTTGCCACTTTTGACCTTGTCAGAGGAGAGTGGCGACAGTATTTGCAGACACTCACCAACTCCGCTTCCACATCGGGCAGCATGGAAGTCAGCGCAGTGAGCATAGAAGAGAATAACGACAAGACACCGGTAAATTACGTCCTGCCACCCGGAATCAATCGCGAGCAAGACCCCACACAGCCTCAACTCGTGCAAAGCAATGAGCAGGCGTTGGCGATGATGGTGCACCGGCTCGGCAACAAGGAGTCGAAAGCAGTCTATAAGAACACCACACTCGACATTCGGCAGTACAAACGCTTACAGATGTTCGTTCATGCCAACGCGTTAGAACAAAACACGACCAATCTTTCCGACAACCAATTGGCGGTTTTTATACGTTTGGGGTCGGATTATAAGAACAACTATTACGAATATGAAATCCCATTGAAGCTGACTCCTCCCGGTCGCTATGACACTTATTCAAGGCAGGGGTGCGAAGCGGTATGGCCCGCGGAGAATATGCTCGACATTCCCGTCTCACTCTTTACCACCGTGAAACGTCTGCGCAACGAAGGACGCGGAAATGGTACGGCAAGCTACAACCGGGAATTCTCTATCTACGATGAAAACCGTCCCGGCAATCGCGTCAGCGTGATGGGCAATCCGACGTTGGGCGAGATAAAGACGATGATCATTGGTGTGCGCAACTTGTCGGGAGTCGAAAAGAGTGGGGAAGTGTGGCTCAACGAGATGCGTTTACTCGAATTTAACAACGAAGGTGGTTGGGCGGCAAAAGGTCAAATGAACGTTCAACTTTCCGATTTTGGTACGATAGATGTGAATGCCACTCACAGTACAGAAGGCTTTGGCGGATTGGAACAAGGCGTGAACGAGCGACAACAAGAGACCAATACCGACGTTTCGGTTACCGCCAATCTGGAATTGGGTAAGTTCTTCCCCGACAAGGCAAAGGTTTCCGCACCGCTTTATTACAGCGTAACCAAGAATGAGAGCCGTCCCAAATACAATCCGCTTGACACAGATATGGAATTGAGCGATGCTCTCGATGGTGCCGCAACCCGACAGGAGCGCGACTCCATAGAATCGATTGCCGTAACGAAGCGCACCACCACCAATTTCTCTTTATCGAATGTCCGCGTGGGCATACAAACCAAGCGACACCCGATGCCTTACGATCCTGCCAACTTCTCCTTTTCGTACAGTCATTCCCATTCCCACACTTCCGGCGAGACTACCGTTTACGAGAATGAGGACAACTGGCGCGGAGCGATGAATTACAGTTGGACACCTGTGTATAAGCCGTGGGCACCTTTCAAGAAAGCCATTAAAAGCCAATCAAAATATTTCGACTTGTTCAAACGGTTTGAACTGAACTGGTTGCCACAAAATGTAGCGTTCAACACCGAGATAACCAGAAGTTATTACGAGTTGCAGGAGCGTGACATGGAGGCAACCGAGAATAACATGTTGCCCCTCACATTTAACGAGCAATTCCTGTGGAACCGCGATTTTTCCATTCGATGGGATTTCACTCGCAATCTCCACGTGAACTTCCAGAGCGCGACCCATGCAGAGATAGAAGAGCCATACACACCTATTAATAAAGACCTCTATGCCGACAGTTATGCAGCGTGGAAGGATTCGGTATGGACGAGCATCAAAAACTTTGGGACGCCACTCGATTACCAACAGAATTTCACGCTTTCTTATCAGCTGCCGCTGAATCTCGTCCCAATATTCGACTGGATCAACTCTGACGCTAATTACACGGCAGCATACACTTGGGTGCGCGGAACTGATTTGGAGGATGGGACGTCTTTGGGAAATACGATTACCACCAACCGAATGCTCAATATCAACGGAACCTTGAATTTCGAGCGACTCTACAATCACGTCCCATTCCTGAAAAAGACAAACGAGCGGTTCAGGAAGTCGCCCAAATCGAAAATCGACCAAAGGAGAAGGCTGAACGAGCGAACTGTAGTCGATGATAAAAACTTGAAACTCGACAAGCAGAACAAAAACTACAAGAAGTCGTTGCCGAAGAATGCCAAGAGCTTTGAGCAGGAAGTTACCTTGCCTGCCGATAGTGCCATCGTGGTTTCGCACGCGAAGAAAACCAAGCGCATAAGGGTTTCATTCAAGGATGCCGACGGACACGCCATGAAACTGAAGTGGAAGAAGATGGATGAGAACCGTGTGAAACTCTACAATAAGACCGATTCCACGCTCAGACTGAAACTTACCGTTACTCCCAAAACACCTCTCGATAATCAAGGATGGTACAAAACCGCTCAGTGTGTTGCCCGAGCCTTGATGATGGTACGCACGGCGAGCATCTCTTATCGCAACCAATATTCCATGTCGTTGCCCGGATTCATGCCTACCATTGGCGATGCGTTTGGTCAGACGCGCGGACAGGGTGCATTATCGCCGGGACTTGACTTCGCGTTCGGATTGGTAGGCGATAGTTATATCGACAAGGCGCGAGAGAACAATTGGCTCTTGATGGCAGACAGCGTGGCTACCCCTGCCACTACCAACAAAACGGAAGACCTGCAACTGCGCATGACGCTCGAACCTCTACGCGATTTAAAGATAGACCTTAACGCCAGTCGCACGGAAACGGTATCGAAGAGCATTCAATATATGTACGTAGGCAATCCCACCACACAAAGTGGTACGCTCACAATGACAACCATCTCGTTAGGAACCGCATTCGAACGTCAGGGAGATGCTAACAATGGGTATCGCAGTGCTGCGTTCGAGAAATTCGCGAAGTCGCTCGATGTCTATCGCGACCGCGTGGAGGAAAGCTATCAAGGGGCACATTATCCGGCTTCGTTTGGAGGAGGAACGTTCAACCCCGCTGTGGGAGCCGTGAATAAGTACAGTGCCGATGTCATGATTCCCGCTTTTCTGAATGCCTACACGAGTATGTCGGGGAACGGACTGAACCTGTTTCCCGGCTTGCGGAGTCTGCTGCCCAACTGGACTCTGCGTTATAGTGGTTTGTCGCGCTTGGCTGTCTTCAAGGACATCTTCAAGAGTGTTAATATCAATCATGCTTACAAAAGTATCTTTGCCATAGGGTCGTACCAAAGTTACAGCACGTGGCAGGAATACATGAACGGACTCGGCTTTATCGCTGACGCAGGTTCAGGTGCGCCCTTGCCAAGCTCAATGTACAATATCTCTCAAGTGAGCATCAATGAGGCGTTTTCACCTTTATTGGGCATTGATGTAACGATGCAAAACAACCTCACGGCACGATTGGAATACAGGCAGACGCGTGTCGTATCCCTTTCCATGACCAGTGTGCAGATAACCGAGGCAACCTCAAAGGACTGGGTGCTCGGATTGGGCTACCGTGTAAACAACGTCAATCTCTTCGGAGGACGCAACCCTCGTTTGGTGAAAAACCTCAAACAAAAGGGAGCGAGCAACAACCAGCGGCAGAACAATTCCAACAATGCTCGCAACAGTGGCGGAATAAACCATGACCTGAATCTTCGTCTTAACATGAGCTATCGGCGACAAGCTGCCATCACGCGCGACATTGCTACCTTAACCTCGTCGGCTTCGAGTGGCAATACTGCGTTCAAATTCTCCTTCACGGGCGATTACACCTTGAGCCGATTGATTACAGCCAGTCTGTATTACGATTTGCAAATCAATACGCCGCTACTTTCATCAGGCAGTTATCCCACCACCACACACGATTTCGGACTCAGTCTGAAGATGAGTCTGACCCGATAAAACAAGCCATGAAGTATGGCAATTTCAACGATGAATTTCCAAACAGTGAGCTTTCGCCTCGCAAAAGCTAAGGTTTTGCATTGCAAAAGGTAAGCTTTTGACTGCCAAAAGCTTACCTTTTGAAATGGAAATTGTAAGGTGTTGAATTTCAGACGATTGCAGACCTCGTTTTTTTAAGTCCGTTTCTCAGTGCTTTTCGGCTGCCCGGAAGCCGGAGCTCTCTTTCAAAACACGAAGAGAAAAGGCATTGGACATTCGGAGACCATAAATTGCCAATGAGCACTTTTCTGTCTGATTTTTTTTGTACTTTTGCAAGATGAACTTAGTTTCCGGAATATGAACAGAACCTTTGAACATCGCATAATGTTGCAAGAATGGTTGGCAATCGTGCTTTTTGCCGGTGCTTCCCTGTACTGCCTTCTCCATCGGGAGAGCTTTCTGCTTGTGGGCATGGGCATCTGCTTTGGTATAGCCACGTTTGTGTCCATCTTCAGAGTGATAGGCACTGCCTATACCATTACAACCGATGGGAAACTGATTATAGACCACGGCAGATTTCACCGTAAGAAGACCATTCCGATAGATAGGATAGAACGATTGGAAGAACTGCCGTTAGCCTTTTCCTTGGGGAGTTACGTACTCTTGCATCTGAAGAGTGGGAAGGTTATCAGTCTGCAACCGTACAACCGAGAAGGGTTTATCGCTGAAATAGAGAAACGAATATGAAATTAAGATACATATATCTATTCTTGATGAGCATGCCGGCAGTGTTGCCTGTTACAGCTCAAGTGCGTTTGGATAGTGCCGAGGTGGCTCGCTCGATGAAAGGCGAAGAACCCAAAGCCTTAATCGTCGCGACCAATGAAGCCGAAGATGAAGCCGAAGAAGATGACGACTCGATAGCAAGTTTTCAAAACGACAGTGCACTCTCATGGCAGGAGAAGATAAAAGTTCGCTTGGACGGCATCTTACAAGGCGACCTGATGGAAACAACGCAGGTGGGAGTGCAGGTGTGGGATCTGACAGCAGACAGTTGTCTTTACGCCTATCGCCAACGCGCGCAGTTGCGACCGGGATCCACCATGAAACTAATTACCGCCATCACTGCTCTTTGCAGATTGGGGGCAGATTACAGCTTCAGCACGCGAATTTATTATACCGGAACCATCGACGATTCGCTCCATGTGCTCAATGGAGACATCTATTGCGTGGGAGGAATGGACCCAAAGATAAATAGTAGAGACATAACTGCAATTGCCGAGTCGGTGCGCGATTTGGGCATTACCACCATCAAAGGAAATTTCTATGCCGACCTCTCCTTTAAGGATAAAAAAGATTACGGAAGCGGCTGGTGTTGGGACGACAAGAACCCACTGCTGACACCACTGCTTGCCGGCAGGCACGACAATTTCATCACGCAACTCAGACATCGGCTTAGAGCAATGGGCATCGGGCACGAAGGAAGTGTGAACGAGCGAACGCTTCCCAAGGATGCGCAACTCATTACGACACGCTTCCATTCCATTGAAGAAGTCATGCACCGCATGATGAAAGAAAGCGACAATCTCTACGCCGAAGCCATATTCTATCAAATTGCTGCTGCCGGAGGAGGTGCGTGGAACTCTGCCCGGCAGGCACGCGAAGAGACAAACAAGCTGATAAGAAAACTCGGATTAAATCCTTATCATTATCATGTGGCTGATGGTTCCGGGCTTTCCCTGTATAATTATGTCAGTCCGGAACTCGTAGTACGAATGTTGCGCCATGCCTATAAGAACAGCGATATTTACAATACGCTCATCGGGACGCTGCCTGTTGCCGGCGTTGATGGCACGCTGCGTAAGCGCATGCGACACACATCGGCGACAGGGAATGTGCGTGCCAAAACCGGTACGTTGAAGGGGGTCAGCTCACTGGCAGGCTATCTCACAGCCTCCAATGGGCACAGCCTGTGCTTTGCCATCATTCTCAATGGTGGGATGTTTTCCGGTCCGGCACGCCGGTTGCAGAATAAAATATGTATAGCTTTAACTCAATAAGTGATTATGGATGATATCAGAATTTTTGTAGAGACAGTCTTAAACGCTCTCGGTTTACAGGGAGCTTCCGTACCGGTGGTCAGACATTTGCTGCTGGTAGTTATTGCCGTTTTTCTCACCTTGCTTTCCGGCTGGTTGTGCAGGAAGCTCTTGGTGCCGTTCGCTCTTCGGATAACAAAAAAGACGCCTTCGCAATGGGACGATGTCCTCTTCGATGAGAAAGTGCTCCTAACGGCATGCAGCATCGTTCCCGCTGTCGTTCTGTGGGAGCTGCTACCTATGGTTTTCTACCAATTCCCCATTGTCAGAGAAATGCTCACGCGACTTACGGCCGTCTATATTGTCATCAATTCCACACGCCTCATTGTACAAACCGTAAACCGGATCAGCCTCCTTGGTGGAGATAACGGAAGCTCTAAGAAACAATACATCAAGTCGTTTGTCGGTGTGCTACGCATCATTGTCATCTTCATTGCTGTCATTATCGTGATAGCCGTATTGATAAACAAAAGTCCGATGTCGCTTTTCGCCGGCTTGGGAGCAACATCTGCCATCTTGATGTTGGTCTTTAAGGACACCATTGAAGGATTGGTGGCAGGCATTCGACTGACAAGCAACGAGATGGTGAGTGTGGGCGATTGGATAACTGTTCCCGGAACTCCTGTGGATGGCAACGTGATTGATATAACACTCACGACGGTAAAGGTGCAACAATTCGACAACACCATTACCACCGTGCCTCCCATTACATTGGTAAACGGAGCGTTTCAGAACTGGAAAGGAATGCAGGACAATGGAAACCGACAAGTGAAACGCAAGATTTTCTTTGACGTAAAAAGTGTGAAACTCATCGATGAGGAGCTTCGTCGGAACTTGTTGGAGAAGCAACTTGCCAACCCCGAACAATTGAAAGAGAACACAGTGAACATCGGACTGTTTCGCAGTTACCTTGAATCCTATTTGAGGAAACGGAATGACGTGAATTCAAACATGACTTTAATGGCTCGTCAGCTTGAGGCAACGCAAAGCGGAACGCCCATCGAACTGTATTTTTTCATAGGCACCACAGATTGGGTATCTTACGAAGCCTCTGTTTCCGATATTTTAGAACACATCTATGCCTATGCGCGGGAATTTGGATTGAATGTGTATCAGATGTTTCCGGAACAATAGAAGCGCAACGAAATGGGTTGAGAGGTGCAGTTGGGGATTAGCTGAAAAAACAGAAAAGGAGGTAATGACAATGGCTTCAGAGACAAGAAAAAATATGGTTTGCAACAGAATACCGGAGAAATTTTACAATCCCCGGACGGCAGTTGAGCAATCGGAGCTTACGCGCTTCGAGAATATTCCCACATCAATATTCCCAACAGTGGAAGGGGGAGCAGAAAAGGTGGCAGATACCATTGAACGCACCATCAGAATACGACAAGAGGCAGGTGAGCCTTGTGTGCTTCTCTTAGGTACGGGCAATTCTCTAACGCCCATATTCAACGCATTGGTAGCCAAACATCGGAAAGGATTGAGCTTTTCCAACGTAATCATCTTCAATGCTTACGAATATTATCCTTTGAAGGATGAGGGACAGAATTCTGCCATGTGCCAGTTACGCGAGCGGTTGTTAAACCATATCGACGTGAAACCTCAAAATATCATGTCGCCCGATGGACATGCTCCACAAGATAAGGTTCAGGCACATTGTCGTCTTTACGAACATCGGATTAGTAGCTACGAACGTATTGACATTGCGTTATTGGGGATTGGCAGGATGGGAAATATCGCCGCGAATGAACCGGGGTCGGGCATCACCTCCACAACGCGTCTTATCTTAATCGACAACACAGTCCGACAGGAAATGACCTTGAGTTTCGGATCACCGGATCGAGTGCCTCCTTGCTCGATTACGGTCGGGGTGCAGACCATTTTGCGAGCTGAAAGAATCTTCCTCGCGGCATGGGGAGATGAAAAGGCAGAGATTATACAAAAAACGGTGGAGGGAAAAATGACAGAAACATTTCCTGCCACTTTTCTGCAATCCCACGGAAACGCACAAGTGATTACCGACATGGCAGCCGCAGGCAGACTGACCCGCGTGGTTCATCCATGGTTGGTGGCTGATTGCGACTGGAACGACAAGCTGACGCGTGCGGCATTGGTCTGGTTGTGTGGCATAACGGGCAAGCCGATATTAAAACTTACCAATAAGGATTACAATGAGCATGGGCTTTCTGAGCTATTGGCTTTATATGGTTCTGCCTATAATGCCAACATAAAGATATTCAACGATTTGCAACATACCATAACCGGGTGGCCCGGTGGTAAACCCAACACCGAAGATGCCTATCGCCCGGAACGTTCAAAGCCTTTCCCGAAACGTGTGCTGGTATTTTCTCCCCATCCCGATGATGACGTTATTTCCATGGGAGGCACACTGCGCAAGCTCGTGGAGCAGGGACATGACGTTCATGTGGCTTATCAAACCAGTGGGAACATCGCCGTAAACGATGAGGAAGTGATGCGTTATATGCACTTCGTCAATGGATTTAATAAGTTGTTCGGTACTGATAAAAATGAAGTGATAAGGGGTAAATACAAGGATATAAAAGATTTCCTGCTTGCCAAGAAAGAAGGGGATGCGGACTCGAAAGATATTCTCTCCATCAAAGGACTTATACGCCGTGGAGAGGCACGCACCGCCTGTGCGTTCAATCACCTGCTTCCAACTCATGTCCACTTTCTCGACATGCCATTCTATGAGAGTGGAAAGATAGAAAAGTTTCCCATGTCGGAAGCTGATGTGAAGATTGTGCGCAACCTAATGGTTAAAGTCAAGCCTCATCAGATTTATGTTGCAGGCGATTTGGCAGACCCACATGGCACGCATCAAAAATGTACTGAAGCTGTACTAACAGCTATCGAAGAAGAAAAAAAAGCAAACGCAAGCTGGATATCCGATTGCAGAATCTGGATGTATCGGGGTGCATGGGCAGAATGGGAGATAGAGAATATAGAAATGTGCGTCCCAATGAGCCCGGAAGAGCTGCGAGCAAAGCGAGACAGTATTCTGAAGCATCAAAGTCAGATGGAAAACGCACCGTTCTTGGGCAACGATGAACGACTTTTTTGGCAACGCGCGGAAGACAGAAATCGTGGAACGGCAACCATCTATGATAAATTGGGGTTAGCTTGTTACGAGGCAATGGAGGCATTTGTGGAATATAAGCCTTAGCCACGGTATATTAGAACGAAACTATCTGCATTTATTCATTTATCCGACTGCACAGATTGCATACCGCATACCCACCTAATTTCTCCCACGTCACACGAGATGAACCGGTGTTTGCTCTAAAGCGGCATAGAAATGATTTTTTCTAAACCCTTTAGAGCGAAGACAGACAACTTTTTCAGAAAATAGTCAGTGCATAAAGATACACCACAGCTGCTGGAAGAGCCATCAGCGATGAATCGAATCGGTCGAGCATACCACCATGACCGGGCAAAATATTACCGCTATCCTTTACACCCAGTGTGCGCTTGAAAAGACTTTCTACCAAATCGCCCCATGTACCGAATACAGCAACAACGATACCCAACCCTATCCACTGTGGAATGGTGAGCATATTGACGTTGCCATCTTTTCCGGTGAAATAGCCTATCAACACCGCCACCGCAATTACGAGGATGCCACCTCCAATACTGCCCTCCCAAGTCTTTGCAGGGCTGATGCGCGGAAAGAGTTTGTGCTTTCCGAAAAGCGATCCTGAACAATATGCGCCTGTGTCGTTGGTCCACAAAAAGATGAACACGCTCAAGGGCAAAAGCAGGTCGATGGTTGTCTGTCCATTGAGATCGTGCTGAAATGCCAGAATGTTAATCATCGAAATGGGAAGGACAATATACATTTGTCCCAACATCGTGTAAGCCCAATTCAAGATGGGATTCTCATTCTTTAGATAAAGCTCTGACAGGAAAAGATAAATAATGGTAAGAATATAGGGTACAAACACGCTGAAACCCTCAACAAAGCCTAACCGCTGACCGGCTAAAGCAACGAAGAAGTAAACCCCCGCGACAGTAGAGATAAACCGATTAATATTCACATGCTCCATTTGTGAAACAAGTGTCGTAAACTCCCACAACGTCAGCCCGGTGATAGTAGCAAACAACAACACCATATAATGGGGAGAAAGAAAGCCTGCCACCATGATTGTCACGAAAAGCACACCGGTAACGGCGCGTGTTATCAGATTTTTTTGCTTGTCAGTCATTCTCTTTCCGGGTATTTTGCGATTGCTCAGAAGTGGTATCGACAGCCTTTTCGCTTTCTGTTTGAGAATTATTCTCGCCTGTCTTTACAGCCGCCTCGTGATCGGCTTGCGCTTGTTTCACCTCATCCGGCATATCCTCCAATCTAAGTTCAGACTTTTCCTCCAAGTCCATCAATTCCTGAGTGCGACTAACCCATGGACGTTTCCCGAATATTTCCTCCACGTCTTCAGCCATAATCACCTCTCGCTCTATGAGGATTTGAGCCAAGCGGTTGTGTCCTTCCTTATGTTCGGACAAAATGTGTTTGGCGCGTGCATACTCATCATTTATCATCTTTAACACTTCTTCGTCTATCGCCTTAGCAGTGGTTTCCGAATAAGGTTTTTGGAAACCCGGATCTTGATTGTTGTAATAACAAATATTGGGCAGTTTATCGCTCATCCCCGCATAGGCTATCATGCCAAACGCGCTCTTCGTGGCACGTTCGAGGTCGTTCATGGCACCGGTTGAGATGTGCCCGGTAAACAATTCCTCTGCAGCTCGTCCACCAAGGAGCGAGCACATCTCATCGAGCATTTGCTCCTTCGTCGTGATTGGGCGTTCTTCGGGCAGATACCATGCTGCACCCAGTGCCTGCCCACGAGGAACAATGCTTACTTTCACAAGCGGATTGGCATGTTCACAGAACCAACTGACGGTGGCATGCCCTGCTTCATGGAGGGCTATGGTGCGTTTCTCCTCCGCCGTGAGTATCTTCGTTTTCTTCTCCAACCCTCCAATGATGCGATCAACGGCATCAAGGAAATCTTGTTTGCCTACGACTCGCTTATTGTGTCTCGCCGCTATCAGCGCAGCCTCATTGCATACGTTGGCTATATCGGCACCAGAAAACCCGGGGGTCTGACGCGCCAAAAGGTCTATATCCAAATTTTTATCGAGTTTCAGAGGGCGCAAATGCACTTGGAATATCGCCTTGCGCTCCGGAAGGTCGGGCAAATCAACGTGTATCTGCCTGTCGAATCGTCCGGCACGGAGCAATGCCTTGTCGAGCATATCAACGCGGTTGGTGGCAGCCAACACAATCACGCCACTATTTGTGCCAAAGCCGTCCATCTCGGTAAGTAGCGCATTCAGCGTATTCTCACGCTCATCGTTGCCACCCATGGATGGATTTTTTGACCTCGCGCGACCTACGGCATCTATCTCGTCAATAAAAATAATGCACGGAGCTTTCTCTTTTGCCTGACGGAACACATCTCTTACCCTGCTTGCACCAACTCCAACGAACATTTCCACGAAGTCAGATCCGCTCATGGAGAAGAAGGGTGAGCCGGCTTCTCCTGCCACGGCTTTGGCAAGGAGCGTCTTACCGGTTCCCGGCGGTCCAACAAGGAGTGCTCCCTTTGGTATCTTACCTCCCAACTCGGTGTATTTTTTGGGGTTTTTAAGAAACTCCACAATTTCTTGCACTTCTTGTTTGGCTCCTTCCTGACCTGCCACATCCTTAAAGGTTATCCCCAATTCACCGGCTTTTTCATACAGTCTGGCTTTCGACTTGCCTACGCTGAACACACCGTTACCACCACCGGCTCCTCCGCTCATTCGGCGCATGATGAAAATCCAAAATCCAATGATGAAAATCCATGGAATAAGACTGATTAGGATATCCTTAAATCCATTCTCGTCTTTGTTCTCATAGCTGTAACCTTGAATTTTTCGATTCTTCACAGCGGCGTTGAGGAACGTCTCAAGATTATCGATGGAGCCTATTTCAACAGTGATGTATGGATTGTTGCCAACCTGTGCCGTGCCCCGCTTGAAAATTTCCCGGATATGATCGGGACTGACATACATTTTTAGTGAGCTCTCGTTCTTATTGATTACAACTCGAGTGGCATAACCTTTATTAATATATGTCTGAAAAGTAGTATAATCTTTTCTGATGCTATCCCCACCTTCGAACATGTTTTCCGGACCGCCCGTTGTGAAGAATATCAACGCGAAAATAATGGCAAGCACATAGAGCCAGTTCATGTTGAACTTTGGCATTTTCGGCATGTTGGGTTTGTTGTCCAAATTCTGATTGTCCATTTACATAAATTTATTGATTATTAAAATCCGACCGTTCCGACATCCATCCTCAGTCTAAATCAGCTATTGAGGTGAGTGTAGCGTCTTCCCAAAGATGCTCAAGGTCATAATAAGCCCGGGTTTCCGGAACAAAAACATGAACCAAAACATCGACAAAATCCATGGCAACCCATTTGTTGTTGCCCAACCCTACGCAATTCACGGGTTTTTCTCCATTCCGCTCGCGAACATAGTCGCCTACCGATTCTGCGATAGCTTCTACCTGTTGGGGGGAGTTACCGTGACAAATGACGAAATAATGGCAAATGGTGCCATCGATCTTCGACAAATCTGCAATTACTATGCCATGTCCCTTTTTGTCTTGAATGCCTTTTGTTATGGAATCTAATAATCTCTGTGTTTCGTTCATTAATAGTTCTTAAATTATGTGCCACAAAGATAGTGCAATTCGCTTGAAAGGCAAAATAAATTTGTTTTATTTTGCAAATTATATCACCGATTTCGCTATCTTTTCCAAATAAACAGAAAGTGTTCGTAAAAAAGAGATGGAAACGAGGGACAATGAACGTCAAAAACATGCACTGAATAGCAGGAGCTTAGATATTACATTTTAAAAGCTAAACTTTTAAAATCAGATTTATAACGGGGTTATTTTCAATGTTATACAAAACGTATTATTTGTTATGGACAAACGTTTTCCTTATTTGAAGTGAAGCTCGTATCTTTGATGTGCGGAATGTCTATTTTCCGTGCTGACAAACTAACACTCAAGCAAGGTGTCATGGTGGAATAAACTTTTTTTGAAAAAACGAGTAGATTTATTTGGAAGTTCATAAAAAACGCAGTATCTTTGCATCACGATAACATAGAATTATGTTCTATTGGGATATGGTGTAATGGTAACACTACAGATTCTGGTCCTGTCATTCCTGGTTCGAATCCGGGTATCCCAACCATCAATAATAAAAAAGCCTGCTTGTCCGAGCAGGCTTTTTTATTATTGCCACGCAGGGGATTGACTGTGCAAAGCTGTTCGGTATATTCGAAGCCAACATACTGCCATTTTTCAAAAAACCGCTATCAACGTCTTCTTGTTGATAGCGGTTTTTTAAAAGTTCGCATTTAGTTATGAGCCCTTACGAGCTGGCACTATTCTTTATTTTCGGCATCAATGGCCTTTATCTTCTGCTTAGTCTCCTCCATATCGTCTTTCAACTTTTGAATGCGTCGTTTCATGTCATCAATCAAGCTGTTGCCTTTCTTACTACTGATATTGAGGAAACCGAGGTTATTTTCGTAGGTATTGATCTCCTGCTTCAATTGTTCGTATCGGCGCAGCAGTCTTCCACGTTCGTTATCCAGCGCGTTTGCCCCACGGTCGGCAACTTTCTTGAGGTTGTTTTTGAAATTGTTAATTCTGCGTTGCGAAGCAGTGATGTTCAGTTCCTTGTAGAGTTTGTCGAGAATATCGTGATAAGCCTTATAGACCTTATCTTTCTCTTTGAATGGAACGTGCCCAATCTCATTAAACTCGTCTGATAACCGGCGCACTTTTTCCTGTATGTTCTCAGCCTCTGTTTCCAACAACTGAGAAAGTTGTTCGATGACTTGTTTCTTCTTCGCAAGATTTTCTTGTTCTTCGCTGCGAACGTCTGCATGTGCCGCATTGCGAGCATCGAAGAAATGATTGCAAGCCGACAAAAAGTCGTTCCACAGTTGATCGCCATATTTCCGCGGTACCATACCGATGGTTTTCCATTCCTTTTGCAGTGCTATCAATTTTTCGGTTGTTTTCTTCCAATCCGTGGAATCCTTGAGTGCTTCTGCTTGTTCCACCAACGCTTTCTTTTTCTCCGCATTTTCTGCAAACTGCTGTTTCAACTTCTTGAAGAACTCTCCTTTCCTTTCAAAAAAGTCATCGCATGCCTTTCGGAATCGCTCATAGATTTTCACATTCATCTTTTGAGGGGCGAATCCAATGGTCTTCCATTCTTTTTGAATTTCGATAATCTCCTTGGTCGCGTTTTCCCAATCGGCAGAACCTTTGTTCTCGCGTGCTAAGATGGCTTCCAGTTTTTCGCACAGCGAGGTTTTCTTGGTAAGATTTTCTTCCTCACGCGCCCGAAGGTTCTCAAAGTGTTGCTGGTGGCGTTTGTTTATGATGGTGCTTGCAGCCTTGAAGCGAGTCCAGATTGCTTCGCGCAAGTCTTTGTCCACCGGTCCGGTTTCTCTGAATTCCTGATGAAGTTCTTGCAGCTGATGAAACGCGCTGACCACGTCCTCTTCACTACCTAAACGCTCGGCAGCCTCACAGAGTTGGGTCTTTTTCTCCAAGTTCTTTTTGAAGTCGTATTCTCTGGCTTCCCGATTAAGGTTGAGCAGGTCGTAGAACTGTTCGATGTAGAGCTGATAGTTGCGCCACAACTCGTTGTTTTTTTCAGGTGGAACAGGCTTTACGGCTTTCCATTCTTGCTGCAAGGCTTTTACCTCTTGGAAGTTCTTGTTGGCTTCTTCCGGCGTGGTTGCCATGGATTTCAATTTTTCAAGGATAGCCTCTTTGCGTTGAAGGTTTTCCTGTTTTAATGTTTCTTGTTCCAAGAAAGCTTTTTGTCGTTTCTCTTTGATAACAGACATGGCAGCCTTGAAGTTCTCTTCGTCTTCGTCCGGAAATATCTGATACTTCTCAGGGTCGCCACCCTCCTCAATATAAGTTTTTTGTTTGGCTTCTCTTTCCGCGAGATGCATTTTGTAGAACGCGGTCTTCAAGTGTTCCACTTCCGTTCTGTCGGGGGTTTCATCGGCGATTGAGATTTCCTTGATGCGTTCTGCGATTTCTTTTTTTGAGGTGTAGTTTTTAGTTTTCTTCTGCTCGGGACTTGTCGTGTCCGCATTTTCCGCAGCATTGGATTTCGTGTTTTCTTCCACTACATCATCTTTCACCTCTTGTTCTGCAACATTCTCTTGCTGCTTTACATCTTCTGTTCCCTTGTTTAGGGAATTCTCTTGAGAGTCCATCATGTCACTTTTTTTAGTTTATGATTTGGGTTTATCCTTTACTTGTGTTCATAGTTCGCTACTCTTGTAGCGAGTTATGCGCATGAAACAATTGTTATAAAGTGCAAACTTAGATAAAAAGTTTTAATCTGCCTAATTTATAATCGTATTTTTTCTATCTATTTTCTCTTTTCTGACCGGCAGCCGGTCGGTAGTTGGTTTTGATTGGATGAGTTCTTTTTATAATTATGGTGTAATTCCATGGAGTTTTAAATGAGTCGTTTGTGTCGCAAAATCCACCAAGATGCACCGGAAACGAAGACCGAGATAAGCATTGCCACTGCAAATCCCCATTTGCTTTGTTCCATTCCGTTGATGACATTCATTCCGAAAAGCGAAGCAATGAGCGTTGGAAACATCATGATGATGGAAACCGAGGTGAGCGTACGCATCACGGTGTTCATGTTGTTGTTAATGATACTTGAATAGGTGTCCATCGTAGATTCGAGAATGTCCGAGTAAATGCTCGCTGTCTCTCTCGCCTGACTCATCTCGATGTTTACGTCCTCGATGAGGTCGGCATCCAACTCATCCACTTGCAGTTTGAATTTCAGCTTCGCCAGCAGGTTCTCGTTGCCACGTATGGAGGTAACGAAATAGGTAAGCGAATCTTGCAGACGGCTCAATCCTATGAGGCTCTCGTTGTTAATCTCCCGGTCCAAATTATGCTTAGCTTTGTCGATGAGGTTGCTGATTTGTTTCAACCGTTTCAGATACCACACTGCGGAACATAGGAAGAGACGGAATATCATGTCCACATAGTCGGTAAATCCCTCACCGCGTTTCTGCTGATAAGAAACGAAGTCGAGCATCATGTTTGTCTCGAAGTTGCAGACAGTTATGGTGACGTCACGTTTGTGTATGATACCCAATGGAACGGTGGTATAGGGTGTTCTTGAGCGTATTTCCTTGACGTAAGGAATGCGCAGGATGATGAGCATCCAACCATCATCGTATTCATAGCGAGCACGCTCATCGGTATCGCTGATGTCCGATAGGAAATAGTCCGGTATGTCGTAGGTTTCTTCCAGTTCTTGCTGTTCCTGCTCTGTGGGGCAGGTAACTTGAATCCAACAATTAGACTGCCATTCTTTGATGGTAGTTAGGGGTCCGCTAATGTTCCAGTATGTTTTCATTTGCTAATCTCCGCATAAATTTTGGGTGGGGATTAGCAACGCTTAAGTTACAATCCTCACGTTAAGAAACAAAATGTATTCGCGTGATAATCGTCCATTCGAATTCAAAATTAGTTTTCGAGTGCAAAAATAGCCATAATATTCCGTTCTGCCAAGTAAAATATCGGTTTTTTATTCTTAATTATCAGCTCATCGATCGAAAAAATGATGGGCAGGAGTCTGTGTAAAGAATGTGCTGTATCAATTAACTCCGAATGTTTAATGAAACCACCTTCACTCGGACATTTTCTGCGTTTTCGCTATCGAGCCATAGCTCCGGATGATTCAGTGAAATTATCTTCAATGCACACAAAAGGATGATAAACAAAGGATTTCCTCCTTTTTCCCAAATCATTAAGCACAATTGAACCATTTGGAATCAATGAACTAAAATCGGGCATTAAGATTTCTCTGCGTTGTATGATGGTGAGAAATTTTTATCTTTTCCCAATGGCGTCCTAATCATCACGAAATTATATTACAAAAACCGTATCAGGGACACGTTTTGTAATCTATTGATAATCAAGATGATATTGGTTGCTATTTAAAAGCTTACCTTTTGCATTGCAATTCATGACCTTTTGCACTGCAAAAGCTTACCTTTTGGAAAGCAAAAACTAAGCTTTGGATGGATGAATGAAGAAAATTTAGTACATTATTGAACTTTTCCCATGTCGCCGGGAAGGATTTTCGCGTTTTCAATGCCCTCGCTAAATATGCCATTTAACGGAAGAACCATAAAAAAGATAAAAAGCCCGAGAGTTTGCAAATAATTTAGTACATTTGCAAATCAATATATAGAATTATAATTCGAGTTTTAAGAAAGCATGAACGTTTTAGAATTATCAGAACAAGAGATTGTACGCCGCCACAGTTTGCAGGAATTACGCAACATGGGGGTTGAGCCATATCCGGCGGCAGAGTATCCGACGAACGCATATTCCACCGACATAAAATCAGAATTTAAGGAAGACGAGAAACGGGAGGTCGTGATTGCGGGTCGCCTTATGGGGCGTCGCGTAATGGGAAAGGCATCTTTCGCAGAAATACAGGACAGCAAAGGCAGAATACAGGTATATGTTACTCGCGATGAGATTTGTCCGGACGAGAACAAAGACGCTTACAACGTTGTTTTCAAAAAGTTGCTAGACATCGGCGATTTCATTGGGGTGAAAGGCTACGTGTTCAAGACTCAGATGGGCGAGATTTCCGTACACGCCGAGGAAATTACATTGCTATCGAAGAGTCTGACCCCACTACCCGTCGTGAAATATAAAGACGGAGTAGCTTACGACAAGTTCGACGACCCGGAGTTGCGCTATCGCCGCCGTTACGTCGATCTTGTGGTAAACGAAGGCGTAAAAGATACTTTTCTCAAGCGAGCAACGGTATTGCGCACCATGCGCAACTTCTTCGATGAAGCAGGTTACACAGAGGTGGAAACGCCCACTTTGCAAAGCATTGCCGGAGGAGCCAGCGCACGTCCGTTCATCACACATTTCAACGCGCTGAACGTTGATATGTATATGCGCATTGCCACAGAATTATATCTGAAAAGGCTCATTGTCGGAGGCTTTGAGGGAGTTTACGAAATAGGAAAGAACTTCCGCAACGAGGGCATGGATCGTTTCCATAATCCTGAATTTACATGTATGGAACTATATGTTCAGTACAAGGATTACCAATGGATGATGGGCTTCACGGAGAGATTGCTCGAGAAGATTTGCATGGAAGTGAACGGCACGACAGAAGTACAGGTGGGCGAACATCTCATCAGCTTTAAGGCTCCGTTTCGCCGATTGCCCATCCTTGACGCCATTAAGGAGAAGACGGGTTTCGACTTGTACGGCAAGAGTGAAGATGAAATACGCCATATCGCCGTGGATGAATTGAAAATGGAAAGCATAGACGAGAGCTTCGGCAAAGGAAAACTCATTGATGAAATCTTTGGCGAGTACTGCGAGGGCACGTTCATCCAACCAACATTCATCATCGACTACCCCGTGGAAATGTCGCCACTGACGAAAATGCACCGCTCGAAGCCCGGACTCACAGAACGTTTCGAGCTGATGGTGAACGGCAAGGAACTGGCAAACGCTTATTCGGAGCTTAACGATCCATTAGACCAGGAAGAACGCTTTAAGGACCAAATGCGATTGGCTGACAAAGGCGATGACGAGGCAATGATTATCGACCAAGACTTCCTGCGCGCGCTTCGCTACGGTATGCCACCAACATCGGGCATCGGTATCGGCATCGACCGATTGGTAATGCTCATGACCGGCAAGGAATACATCCAGGAGGTGCTTCTCTTTCCACAAATGAAGCCGGAAGCCAAAATGCCACAAAGCAGCATAAAGGAATGGGCGGAAATAGGAGTGGAAGAAAATTGGGTTTACGTGCTTCGCAAATGCGGTTTCAATCTTATTCAAAACATCAAAGAAGAAAAAGCACAAGGCTTACAACAGAAAATAGGTGAGATTAACAAAAAGTATAAGTTGGGCTACGACAAACCATCGGTTGAGGACATTCAGCAGTGGATTGACAAAGCCAATCAAAAATAAAGCGTAAAAAGTAAAGACGCAAAACTCGTTTTGCTCTTTTACCTTTTCAATATGTACGAAGTAGGAAACATAGCCATCATTGGAAGCGGCAGTTGGGCAACCGCCATCGCGAAGATAGTGGTGGAACATACGCACCACATCGGTTGGTACTTCCGGAGAGACGAATCAATAGCAGACTTTCGTCGCCTCGGACACAACCCGACCTATCTGACAAGCGCACACTTCGATTTGAACGAAGTAACCTTGTCTTCCGATATTAATCGGTTGGTGCAGGACTATGATACGCTAATCTTTGTTACGCCTTCGCCTTATCTGAAATCAATATTGAAAAAGGTAAAGACCAAACTCAACAATAAATTCATCGTAACAGCTATTAAGGGTATCGTTCCCGATGAGAATTTGGTGTGCTCCGAATACTTCCACAAGGTGTATCATGTTCCGGAAGACAACCTCGCCGTAATCGGTGGCCCATCTCATGCCGAAGAAGTGGCAATGGAACGCCTGACCTATCTCACCGTAGGCTGTTCCGATCAAGAGAAAGCAAAGGCCATGACGGAAGTCTTGGCTTCCAACTACGTGAAGACCAAGACATCGCCCGATGTGCTCGGCATTGAATACGCTTCCGTGTTGAAGAACGTTTATGCCATCGCTTCCGGTATTTGTGCCGGACTGCAATATGGCGACAACTTCCAATCGGTAATCATCTCAAATGCCATGCAAGAAATGGAACGAGCCTTGACAGCACTCAACCCCATTCCACGCTCAATGATCGACAGTGTTTATTTAGGCGACCAGCTCGTTACGGGCTACAGTAACTTCAGTCGTAATCGCACGTTCGGCATGATGATAGGCAAGGGCTACAGCGTGAAATCGGCTCAAGTGGAAATGGAAATGATTGCAGAAGGCTACTTCGGAACAAAGTGCATGAAAGAAATCAACAGGCACTTACATGTGAACATGCCAATTTTAGATGCAGTTTACAACATTCTTTACGAACGTATCAGTCCACAAGTTGAAATAAAATTATTAACAGATTCATTCAGGTAAACAGATGGAAAGTATCAAATTAGACATTACCAAAGCTGCTCAGTTCTTAAATCCGGGCACAGTAGAAACATACGCTCCACAGGTGGCTAAGGCACAGGAAGCACTTGAAAACGGAACGTGTCAGGGGAACGACTTCCTTGGTTGGCTACATCTGCCGTCAGAAACCAACGAAGCATTCTTGAGCGAAATACAGACTGTCGCAGATACATTGCGAGAGAAGTGCGAAGTAGTGGTGGTGGCAGGCATCGGAGGTTCATATTTGGGTGCACGTGCCATAATAGAAGCATTGGGTAACAGCTTCGCTTGGCTCTTGAAGGATGAAAAAAATCCTACCCTTCTCTTCGCAGGTAACAACATCGGAGAGGACTATCTCCATGAACTGACAGAATACCTGAAGGACAAGCGATTTGGCGTTATCAACATTTCAAAGTCGGGAACAACCACGGAAACAGCTCTCGCTTTCCGACTGTTGAAGAAACAATGTGAAGCTCAACGTGGGAAAGATACTGCCAAAGAGGTTATCGTTGCCATCACCGATGCAACAAAGGGAGCAGCGCGGAAGGCAGCGACACAAGAAGGCTACAAAACATTTGTCATTCCCGACAATGTTGGGGGACGTTTCTCGGTTCTCACCCCGGTGGGCTTACTTCCCATTGCCGTTGCAGGCTTCGACATCAAACTGTTGATGGACGGTGCACGCACGATGGAGAAAGAAACGGGCATCGATGTTCCTTTCGAGGAGAATATCGCGGCACGCTACGCTGCCGTGCGTCAGGCTCTTTACACACAGGCAGGCAAGAAGATAGAGATCATTGCCAACTTCCAACCGAAACTACACTTCATGGCTGAATGGTGGAAACAGCTCTACGGGGAAAGCGAAGGAAAGCAATCAAAGGGAATTTTCCCGGCGGCTTGCGACTTCACAACCGACCTTCACTCCATGGGACAGTGGATACAAGAGGGCGAACGCACTATCTTCGAGACCGTTTTGTCGGTAGAAGAACCCAATAAAAAACTTCTTTTCCCACACGATGAAGAAAATCTTGACGGACTGAATTTTCTCGAGGGCAAACGTGTTGATGAGGTAAACAAAATGGCTGAGTTGGGAACTCGGTTGGCACACGTTGATGGTGGGGTGCCGAACATTCGCGTTAGTATTCCCAAACTGAATGAATACTATATCGGCCAACTCATCTACTTCTTTGAGAAAGCTTGTGGAATTAGCGGAATCGTTCAAGGCGTAAACCCATTCAACCAGCCGGGCGTGGAAGCCTACAAGAAGAATATGTTTGCTTTGCTCAACAAGCCGGGTTATGAGGCAGAGAGTAAGGCTATAAAAGAGAGGCTTTAAGCTCTTTCATCTCCAATTAATTCCCTCACCCTTTCTTGAAAAAGAACTGATGGGGGAATCCTATTTTTAATGGTATAAAATATGTTTCAAGAAGCGATCCAAAGATATAACGAAAAATCGGCTATTCCGTTCTCTCCGAAAGTTGTGTTGTTCGATATGGATGGGGTGCTCTACGACTCCATGCCCAATCACGCACAAGTGTGGATGTTGGCAATGAAAGCGCACGGCATCAGGTTCTCTGCCAAGGACGCATACGCCACAGAGGGGGCTCGTGGCGTGGATACCATTCAGAAATATGCCAAAGAACAGCTCAAAAAAGACCTTTCAGAGGAAGAGGCTGAAGCCATTTATGAATTGAAAGCCGGGCTTTTCCACGAATTACTACCACCTCCTATCTTCGATGGTGTAAAGGATTTGATGCGAAAAATAAAGGCAGATGGACTGCGGATTGGCGTTGTTACCGGAAGTGGACAGCGAAAACTCATACAACGACTGCTCGACGATTTCAGCGACTTTCTCTCCGAAGACCAAATCACTACTGCTTTCGATGTAAAACGTGGCAAACCTAACCCTGACCCTTATCTTGCCGGGTTGAAACGAGCAGGCAACTATGCCTCGAACGAAGGCATCGTGATTGAAAACGCGCCTCTTGGGGTTCGTGCCGGCGTGGCAGCGCGATGTTTTACCATTGCCGTTAACAGCGGACCGCTTCCCAATTCCGCATTGACCGATGAGGGTGCCGACATACTTTTCCCCTCTATCCGCCAATTGGCTGATAGCTGGGAACAATTAATAAGGTAAATGGTGTTGTGTCGTTAGCGTGGTATCGCTATCCATATCGGCTATCCGAAATCTCGTCCGAGACAGCTGTTTCAGTTATTTCGACTCGATTTCTTATGTCCGAAAGTACGCTTCTTATTGGATGGTGTGCTTTTTCAAAAACTCTTCGTAATTGTTCTTATAACCATTGAACACGTTGATATCCACATCGCCATGAATACCGGCAACCTTCCCGTCGGGACTCAACTGCCAAATTTTTAATTTAATATCGGGCTTATACTCTCCATACCGGGCTATCCAAACAAAGTAATTCCCCTGAATGTCTATGGCAAGAGGGAGATATTTCTTCGTAAACATCTGACTGACATAAAGGATGGGGCGCACTCCGGTAGCTTTATGCACCACCGACAGCCAATCGCGAATGTGCTTGAACATTATCTCTGCCCCACCCATCCTCCTGATTTGTGCATCGGAAGGTTCTACATCCAGAACCGCCGGTAAGTCGCCTTTCAAAAATCGGCTCTTCGACAGGAAAAATCTCGCTTGAGCGGCACCGGCAGATGTAGTGGAAAAGAAATGATAACTACCCACGTGGATTCTCTTTTCGCGCGCTTTTCGATAATCTTCGTGATAATATTTATTGAAAACCGTGCAACCTTCCGTGGACTTAATGTAGATGAACGATATGGGATAATCCACCTTTCCTTTTATTTTCTTTGTACTTAGTGTTCCCAAGTCCTTAATCCTTAGCCTATTCCAATCAATGTTGAACACCTTGTCATACTTTTCGTGCTGATGCCGTGAAATGTCAATGCCATAGACTCGCTCGGAATGATAAGTGAGCCGTTCGCCCTTGAAAACATTATCTTTCCATTCGCCCACCATGAGATACTCATGGGGAGCAACATAAAAACCGAAACCATTTCGTTGTCCGTTCTCCCAATGTCCGCTGTAGAAGCTGCCATTTTTTCCAAAGTGCCTCCCATAGCCGTGAGGCTTCCCATTTAGCAGCGGTCCTACATAATATCCCAATGAGTCGGTTATATGGGGTTCCACCGGTGGATTGAGTTCTGTTTTTTCCGGAATACGAGATTTCTCAAGTTCACTCCGTGCCTGCTCGGTACTCATCTTTGACCTTACATAGATGGGTGTTCGCTTGTTGTAAGTCTGTAACAGTATGAACGACTTATGGGCATCTGTGTTAATGCGACGACAAACCACGGACTTCTTGTTTCTCTTTCTAACGATTGTGTAACGGTTGATTTGTCTGACGCGGAGCCTTCCCTTTTGATCTATGGCGCGCAACTTATTGATGAAGCGAGAGAGCGAATCCATTTGCAAGGTTACATACCTTTGATAATCGGCTATCCTGTTATAACCGAAATCCTGCACGCTATGGGTGCGCATGTAATACGTCAGCTCGTTGCGCTGTGTTTGCAAACCTGCCAACTCATCATCCAAGAGCTTATATTCCCTCTCCATTAATTGGTGAAGAGCTTCACTTCTGAGGTTCAGAATGATAGAAGGCTTGTTTTCCCATGTCGTGAGGATGCGCCCGCGACAGCTTGGAAGTATGGGAAGCATATTCACCCAATAACCTTTTACACGCACACTTCTCACCTTTACGCTGTCTTTGCTTGTCGCGCCTCCGATTAGCCGGGTGCCTTTATAATCGGTGAAAAAGAGGACAGGCGTCCCATTTACCTCCAATCGGTAGTAAGCCTCCTGTTTTACGATGACCGTGCTCCGCTCAATACTTTTTCGCGAGAGTGGCAACAATCTGTAGATGAAAATTGTCGCGAGAAGCACGCAAGTTATTCCGGCTGCAATATAAAGATGTTTTTTGTGGAAAAAGTTTCCAAACATTATTCGTTATTCGTTTATTCTTTGCAAAGGTAACATAAAATCTCAACTTTGTTTCCGTAAAAGCAAAGAAATCAATCTGCCTGTTTTTATTTTCTTTTCGACCGTAGAGTCACCCGGCAAGTGCAAAATTATAAAACGTGTTTGAATATATTGCTGTCCGCTAAAATGTGTACCTTTGTTCATGGTTACTTGAATTTATGTTAGAAAAAACAAAGGTAACAAAAGGGCTGGATTCCATGCGAGGAATCCAGTCCTAATTTTATGTTCAAAAAAAAGTTTTAGCGGACAGCAACATAAGATTATATGCTTCAAGAACAGCCATATCAACAGTAGCATCTGTTACTTGATTATGTATTCTCTGATATACTATATCTGTTAAAGACTGTTGGAAATCCAGTTTCAAAAGAGTTTTTTCCAAAGTTGTAACATATAGTTGTATACCACCTCCTTGAACCTCTGCCTCAGTTGTAAGTTTGAGATACCAATCAAAAAGTTTACTATTCATTAGCCCGACAAATTGAATAAGGCTGTTTCTATCCCCAGTCATTATATCAACGGCATTATTACAGATAAGTTGTTTTTCGTCAAAACAGAAGTTAATGTTGCAACCAATGATTTTCCACATTACTTTTGGCTTAGAAAAATCCTCCGTTATTAGAAAGAAACTTCAATATTTAGCTTTCCACCTAACCCACGTTCTACCACATCAAAAAGTGTTTTTAATGTTATATTTTCGCCATTACTTTCCACCTTAGATATAAAGGAGCGTTTCTTATCAATCCGATTGGCTAATTGCTCTTGCGTCATATTCAGACGCTCACGAGCTTCCCTTATTTTCAATCCTATACGCAAAGATTCTAATTCGCGCTCTAACTCATCACGCTTAGGCGTGCCAACAGCACCATAATATTGATCCTTTATATTGTCGAGTGATTTTAGATTATTCATCATTTCGTTACCTCCTTTTTATCGTTATAATAGTCGTTCATTATTTTTACAGTACGTTTTATTTCGTACTTTGACGTCTTTTGTGTTTTCTTTTGAAAGCTACTTAGCAAGACTACAAGTTGGTTTCCATCAAAAATACAAAAGATGCGAAAGATGTTATTGCCCAGCTGTATGCGTATTTCAAACAAGCCATTCGTACC
>QWCJ01000007.1_pt1 | contig 128174 bp, 102 predicted proteins | sample 1972501 | NCBI WGS metagenome assembly QWCJ01 (sample SAMN09866711, study PRJNA288562) | Human vaginal metagenome isolate term2_vaginal, whole genome shotgun... | isolation source: vagina | host: Homo sapiens | place: USA: California
TTGCATAATACCCCATCTGCAGCGTCACTTTCGAGATTCGGGCTTGGTCATGTGCGTAAGCACACTCCCTTCGCCCTCACTCTCAGTTCCTTGCATCTGAGGTATTCTGCAAAGTCCCTGCCGAAAAAGCGGTGCTTTTTCGGCGAAAGACCATTTTGCAAAGGTCTTATATGGTGAAATAGACAGCCTGAGCGCTAAGAAACCTTCTTCACCATCTCAAGGAAGAAGACCATACAGAAGAAAAGGATTGGTAGCCAATCACAACAAAGATCCTTGGCCCCGAAAAGGGACCAAGGATCTTTGTCGAAAAGCCTCAGCTAATGAGTGCTGATATTACTTCTAGAGCTCTGCGAAGCAGTAGCTGTAGACGAAAGAGGCGCTCTTGTCGATGATTGGGCACATCACCACATCGTTCTCGATGAAGGGCACATCCTTGCGGAAAGCTTGGAAGAGTTTTTGCAGCCTCGGCGAGGTCTTCTCCTGATTGCCCTCGAGCTGTAGAGCCTGAGCAGCATTCAGCAGCTCGATGCCAAGGATAGCGTAGAGGTTGTCCAGGAGAGGAAGCATCTTCGTGGCAGCATTGGCACCCATCGAGACGTGATCCTCCTGACCATTGGAGCTCACGATGCTGTCGGAGGAGGCGGCAAAGCAGTACATCTTATTGCGGCTGACCATAGCAGCAGCAGCGTACTGAGGGATCATAAAGCCTGAGTTGAGACCCGGATTGGCTACCAAGAACTCCGGCAGACCCTTAAGACCAAGGATCAACTGGGCGGTACGACGCTCAGAGATATTGCCCAGCTCTGCCATAGCGACTGCCAGGAAGTCCATCACGAGGGCGATAGGCTGACCATGGAAGTTGCCACCGCTGACGATCAGATCGTCATCAGGGAAGATCGTGGGGTTGTCGGTGACGGAGTTGATCTCACGTGTGATCACCTCAGAGACATAGGTGAAGGAGTCCCACGAAGCTCCGTGTACCTGCGGAATACAACGGAAAGAGTAGGGGTCCTGTACCTGCGGTTTTGCCTTCTGCTGGAGGGCGCTCTCCTCAAGGAGCGTCCGCATCTGGCGAGACACCTCTGCCTGACCGGGATGAGGACGAACCTCATGGAGCTGAGGGATGAATGGTGCCTGCAGACCATCGAAAGCCTCAAGTGACACCGCACCGATCGCTGTGGATGCATAGAGGGCGCGACGACACATGATGAGGGCATATACGGCATGGGAGCTCATAAACTGAGTGCCATTGAGCAGCGCCAGACCCTCCTTGCTCTTGAGGGTGATGGTCTTGATGCCTGCGTCCTCAAAGGCCTTGTGTGAGCAGACCTTCTCACCCTTGTAGTACACCTCTCCCTCACCGATCAGCGGGAGGAAGAGCTTGGCGAGAGGTGCTAAGTCGCCCGAGGCACCGAGGGAGCCCTTATCGTAGACGATCGGGGTGATGTCGTGATTGAGCATATCGATGATGCACTGGACCGTAGCCACCTGCACGCCGCTATTACCCAGCGAGAGGGCGTGTGCCTTGAGGAGTAGCATGATCTTCACGATCGGAAGTGGCACCTCCTCCCCATAGCTGCAGGAGTGACTCTTCACGAGATTCTCCTGTAGAGCGGTCAGGTCATCGGATGGGATGCTGATGTTGCAGAGTGATCCAAAGCCGGTGGTGATGCCGTAGAGAGGGCGTCCGGCGGTCTTCACCTTCTCATCCAGATAGTCGCGACACTTCTGAATACGTTGCTTAGCAACGTCTGAGAACTTGTACTCGACGGACTCGGCTGTGATGAGTCGCTCGATCTCCTCGATAGTGATGTCCTTCTCACCGACTGAGTAGGTGAGATGCTCCTTGGTGCAGTAGGGGACTGATTTTAGTTTCATAAAGTTGTGGTGTGGTTAGAGATTCTGATAGACGTGAGCCAGGATCTTCTGCTCTGTCTCATTGACCTTTCTCTCAAGCTCAGCAGCGCGGTCAGCATGCTCCTTGACAAAAGTCTCATCCTTGATCGATCCGAGGTTGATACGGACGTTGAGGAGTGCACCGATCACCGCATAGCGGCAGGCCATCATAGCGCAGCAGGCATCCGTGATAGAGTTTTGATTCCCCTTCATGATCACCTTCTCGATCAGAGGCATCAGCTCAGCGGCTTTCTCGGCAACCCTCATCGGCACGTCGGCAGCGATCTTAGTGCCTCGCTGGATCTCAGCGGAGCGTGCTTCCTTCTCCTCCTCGGTCTCCTTGGGCCACTTGAAGGCTGCAAAGACGACATTGAAGGCATCGCTATCCTTGTCGACAGCCTCGAGTAGCTCCTTCTGTATCTCAGAAACGCGAGAGACGATCTCGCGCATCTCCTCCTCGACATCGGCATACTTCTTCTTGCCTATGGTGAGGTTGCCTACCATAGAGGTAAGAGCAGCAGCGATGGCTCCATTGAGGGCTGAGACACTGCCTCCACCGGGTGCGGGAGAGTCACTCGCCAGCTCATCGATGAAGCCGGCAACGGTCATATCTATTAGTTTCATTATAAATGTAGTCGGTTAGTTGTGGTAAGGGATCCCACCCTTGACAGTGGTCTCCACGATATTCATCCCAAAATGATAGGATAGGAACTTGTATGAGGGGTAGCGTAGGATCACTACATCGCCTGCCTTGCCCTCCTCAATTGACCCGATCTCATCCTGCAGTCCCAGAGCGGTCGCTGCATTGATGGTCAGGGCTGTGACCGCCTCCTCGACACTCATATGCATATAGATGGTTGCGAGGGCGATCATCAGTGGTATGGAGCAGGAGAAGCAGCTACCGGGATTGAGATCAGAGGCGAGAGCGACAGCACAGCCTGCATCAATCATCTTGCGTGCAGGAGCATAGTCGTCCATGAGAGAGAAAGCGGTCAGTGGCAGTAGCGTAGACACGGTATGACTCTTCGCCATCTTGTCGATGTCCTTGTCGGAGATCTTGAGGAGGTGGTCTGCTGAGAGACAACCGAGGTCAGCCGCCAAGCCGGCGCCACCGAGAGGATAGATCTCATCCGCATGCATCTTCGTGGCAAAGCCCATATCCCGGGCCGCTGTCAGTAGGCGACGGGATTGCTCGAGGTCAAAGACGTTCTTCTCCGTGAAGATGTCCACATTGCGAGCCAGCCCTCTCTCCTTCACGAGCGGGAGCATCTCTCGTATGATGAAGTCGATATACCCATCCGGGTCACCCTGATACTCGGGAGCAATGTCATGAGCACCGAGGTAAGTACTGATGACATCGATCGGCTGCATCTCATCCAGCCTCTTAGCCACCTCGAGCTGACGGAGCTCTGTCTCCTTATCGAGACCATAGCCACTCTTGGCCTCCATCGTGGTGACACCCATACGGAGCATAGAGCGAAGGTGAAGCAGTGCCGCCTCTGTCAGCTCCTCTGCAGAAGCCTCTCGAGTGGCCGTGGTGGTGGCTGCGATGCCACCACCCTTCTCCATTATGCTCATATAGCTCTCGCCTGCGAGACGCCACTGAAACTCATCCTCACGGAAGCCTCCGAAGACTAAGTGGGTATGTGAGTCCACAAGTCCCGGCAGGACACTATGCCCCTTAGCATCGACTCGCTCCACTCCTGACTCCACAGTGGGGCAGTCGGCAGAGGGACCTGCATAGGCGATCTTACCGTCACGGATCAGTACTGAGGCCGGTCCGGATAGCACCCGGATGTCTCGCATCGCCTCTCTACCCCTCCGGGTAGTGCCGGCGACGGTGACCAGCTCACCGATGTTTTCGATAAGGAGATCTCCCCTCCTCTTGTTGTTCTCCATCATCGGCTTACTTTCCTTGCTGCTTGGCGAGCTTATACTCGAGTACTTGGTCCATCTGGAAGTTCTCCACCTGGAGGAAGTCCACAGCCTGCTTTGCCATCTCCTCGAGGTCCATCTCGCCCTCAGCGATCTCCTCCTTGTGGAGGTAGTAGGCGAGGGTTTCTCGGAGTGCTTCCTCAGGGATCATGCCGATGATCTCAGAGCCGACGATCTTGGCGCCATAGCGCTTCGCCTCCATGCGGACCATCTCATGAGCGCGATAGATAGCGGTCTTCTTGTAGTTGGTCAGGTTCATCGACACCTGAGACTGATGACGCTCTGTCAGGTCGACACCCATACCCTTGCAGAAGTGTAGTCCTCCACCGATGTGACGAACTCGCTTAGCGATGGCGGTAGCATGGTCGACATTCGGATCGTCAAGATTGACGTTGTAGGCGACGAGGAACATACGGGCACCCACAGCGACGACGCCGGCAGTGGGGTGAATGTCAGACGGGCCAAAGTCCGGGTGCCACTCGGGCTCGTGGATCTTCTCCTTCATGCCCTCAAATTGTCCCTTACGGATCTTGGCAAGATTCTGCCGCTCAGGAGTAGTGGCGGAGTCCTCATAGAGGAATACAGGGATGCCGATCTCCTCACCGATGATCTTGCCGACCTCCTTGGAGAGCTCGATAGCCTCCTCCTGGGTAACACCCTTGACAGGGACGAAGGGGATCACATCGACAGCTCCCATACGGGGGTGCTGACCGGTGTGATGATTGAGGTCGATCTTCTTGACTGCGATCTTGACAGCCTCGATGACTGAGGTCTTGAGTGCCTCAGGCTCGCCGACAAGCGTCACGACCATACGATTGTGATCCTCATCATGACTCCAGTCGAGGAGGGTCATCCCCTCAGTGTGCTTAAAGGGCTCGAGGATAGCCTCCATTACCTCCATATTGCGTCCCTCGCTAAAGTTGGGGACACACTCCATGATCTTTTTCATTGTAAGTATATAGTTTGTTTTTAATTGTTTCTTCTTAAAATGTGGTCCCTCACTTGATCAGGTCGTTGATGAGCTGATCATCCACCAGCTCGGGCATCGTGATGTGGTAGTAGTCGGAGTGAGTCTCGTTGAACTCCTTCGCCGTGCTCATGGCATTGTCATTACGTGCCCAGGAGCGACGAGCCACACCATTGATCACATCCCAGGTCATCGCAGACTTGATGATCTGGTCGGTCTGCTCGGAGCCGTCGAGGAGGAGGCTAAAGCCACCATTGACGGACTTGCCGATGCCGACGCCTCCACCATTGTGGAGAGTCACCATACTCATACCCCGAGCACAATTGCCGGCAAAGCAATTGACTGCCATATCAGCCATGACGTTGCTTCCGTCGTAGATATTGGAGGTCTCGCGGAAGGGTGAGTCAGTACCGCTCACATCGTGGTGGTCACGACCCAGCATGACGGGCCCGATCTTACCCTCGCGAACCATTTCATTGAATTTCAGTGCGATCCGCACCCGGCCCTCGCAGTCCTGGTAGAGAATACGTGCCTGTGTGCCGACGACAAGTCCATTCTTCTCCGCATCGCGGATCCAGACGTAATTATCCCGATCCTGATAGCGTCTGTTGGGGTCGATGCACTCCATAGCCGCATGGTCGGTGGCTCTCAGGTCCTCCGGCTTGCCACTCAGGCAGACCCAGCGGAATGGACCGTAGCCAAAGTCGAAGAGTAGCGGGCCCATGATGTCCTCCACGTAGGATGGCCAAATAAAGCCTTCCTTGTCGTCTACTCCATTCTTGGAGATCTCCTTGACACCGGCGTCAAAGACCGCCTTCATAAAGGAGTTGCCGTAATCAAAGAAGTAGGTACCTCTTGACACGAGCGTCTTGATTGCCTCGAAGTGACGCTTCAGCGTGAGGTCGACCGCGCGCTTGAATTCCTCCCGATCCTTCTCAAGCATCTCGGTACGCTTGTCAAAGTCAAGTGTCACCGGACAGTATCCACCGATATAGACAGCGTGGCAACTGGTCTGGTCGGAGAGAAGGTCGATGTGGATATTCTTCACGACCGCATACTCCAGCAGGTCGACGATGTTTCCGTGGTAAGCGATAGAGGTGGGCTTCTTGCTCTTCATACCCTCAGCGGCCATCTCAAAGGCCTCCTCCTTGGTCTCCGCAACCATCTGTACCCAGCCCTGCTCCAGGCGCTGACCGATGCGGGAGGCGTCTACCTCCGCCACGATGGAGACGGCACCGGCAATGTCGGCCGCCTTGGGTTGAGCACCACTCATACCTCCGAGACCGGAGGAGACGAAGAGACGTCCGGCGAGGTTGCCCTCCTCCGGGATGCCGAGCTTCAGACGACCGGCATTGAGCAGTGTATTAAATGTACCGTGGACGATCCCCTGCGGGCCGATGTACATCCAGCCTCCGGCTGTCATCTGACCATAGTTGGCGACACCCATTTCGGCAGCTACCTCCCAGTCGTCCTGGTTATTGTACTCGCCGATCATCATAGAGCTGGTCTCAATGACGCGGGGTGCGTCCTCACGGCTCTCAAAGACTCCCAGGGGGTGACCACTGTGGAGCACGAGGGTCTGGCGCTTAGTCAGGTGCTGGAGATAGTGCATGACGATGCGATACTGCATCCAATTCTGGAAGACCTGACCCATCTCGCCGTAGGTGACCAGCTCATAGGGGTAGAGGGCGATGTCGAAGCAGAGGTTGTTGTCGATCATCACCTGAAGTCCCTTGCCGGCGAGGCACTTACCCTCGTAGTCATCGATCGCCTTGGCAGAGAGGTTGCCGGTCGGGCGGAAGCGATATCCGTAGATGCGACCTCTCTCCTCCAGCTCCTTGAGGAACTCCGGCGCAAGCTCCTTATGGAACTTCTTTGGTATGTAACGGAGGGCATTCCGGAGAGCCACTTCTTTCTGATGCTTTGTCAGTCGGCAGCCTCTGTCGGGGGCACGGCGGATACCGGACTCAAACTTAGGGTATACGGGCAGCGCTCCACCGGGGCAGAGCGCCTCCTCAAACATATTGTTGCTATCCATTAGATTGATAAGGAATGGTGGTGTAAGATTATTTTGTTAGCGGCTCAAATATAACCATATTTTCCCTCTTTGAGCACCATCGTGGCTGCTTTTCCCATCTCCATGCTATTATAGTGCTGTCGCGTGGACTCTGCGAGTAAAAACTATTGTCTAAGAGTATGAGAAAAAGAGAAAGGCATACCTACTCTGAGTAGGTATGCCTTTCTCTTAGCTAAATAAGCTGTCTTTAACAAAAGAGTGCGCAGGAAGAGAGTCGAACTCTCACCCACATACGTGGACTACCCCCTCAAAGTAGCGCGTCTACCAATTCCGCCACCTGCGCATTATGGTCTGACACCGAACTTGGTGCCCAAGACAGGAATCGAACCTGCACGACATTGCTATCACTAGTACCTGAAACTAGCGCGTCTACCAATTCCGCCACTTGGGCGAGTGTAGCACTATCGGCTTTCGTCAGACCGACGGGCCTGCCTTCCGACCCTGTCCTTTCCGTTTTGTGAATGCAAAGGTAAGAAGACTTTCCGTTTTATCCAATACCTGTCCACCTCAAAATCCTTATTGCTTCGCCCGGAGATTCGCATTGTGCTAAAAGTCAAGTACTAACCCTGACAACGAAAATGAGTGAAAAACTCGCTCTTTTATCCTATTGCGCTTGATCATCTCTTTTATCGGTATTAGTGATCTCTTTTATCGGTAAAAGATTTCTCTAATATCGGTATTAGTGCGAGGCTTTATCCTGGCTGCTTTTCTGCTCGCAAATCGGTGTGGCATACGCATTATATAGTGGGGGATGATCCGTGCGAGGCAGCCTGTGCTTCGTTCGGCCCAGTTTGCCTTTTTTCTTGACGAAATGCAGGGATGGCACTTGCCTCTGAAGGGTATTTTCCCTACCTTTGCACTCAGTTAGGTTAGAGGAGGAGTTTTTCCTCTTTTTGACTTCAAACTTCGACTTACGAACCCGGAAGTGTGGGTGAGTGGCTGAAACCAGCAGTTTGCTAAACTGCCAAACGAGTAATCGTTTCACGAGTTCGAATCTCGTCGCTTCCGCAAGGGTACCTGATTAGGTACGAAAAAAGTCTCCATCGGAATTCCGATGGAGACTTTCTTTTATTGTATCTATTTGCTTCTCAGTCGCGTGATGCCAAGTTGAGGCGGGCAAAGGACTCAGGTCGGTGGAAGTCCGGCTCAGCACTGTGGATAGGCTGCCACGAGGCGAAGTGGGGGATCACAGTTTCGTCACCGCACTTGTAGAAGTTCCCCTCTATGTGGTCGGGGATCTGTGAGCTCCGGATAAGCCCGAGGATGCGCCAGCTGACCTTGACCGAGACCCAGAAGCTCTGGATCCCCTGTCTCTGCTCAAAGACGGTGTCCCTCCGCTCGCTGGCAGCTCGTCTGATCTCCAGGTAGTCCGCAGGGGTCAGTGGCTCGCTCTCCTCCCGACTGAGGCGGTGTGAGGCGTCGCAAGCTCCGATGCAATTGAACTCAAAATTGTAGTACCGATCCTCGCCCGGCATACGGAGGAAAGCCTCCACGCAGCTGTCCAAGTGGACCCGACCTCCGTCCTCCGAGATGGTGGCCTTGAGCCCACGCCCTCGGCTGTAAAACCTTAGGTAAAGCCCTGTGTCGGTGTAGGCGAGATCGACGCAGGTCAAGGGCATATATCCGTACTGTGCAGGCCAGTTATTGGTCATAATGGGCAGCCTAAGCGCCTTCTCCTCCATAAGCACTTCGTTGGAGGTGAGGTCTAAGGCGTCCAAGACAGGTAGGAAAGGGATAATAGGTGTGTCGGGTGTCATGAGGAGAAGTGCGATAAGGAATGATGGTCTATTTTTTCTCAACACCATCGCTGCCATAGTGGCGAGCGTAGTGTCGGCAGTAGTCAGAGATAGGGCAGGTCGGGCAGTGAGGGCTGCGCGCAAAGCAGATCTGTCGCCCATGGAGTATGAGCCAGTGGTGGATGCGATTCCAATACTCTCTCGGGATGCGGCGCATAAGCGACTCCTCCACCTTGAGTACGTTATTGGCTGTCTGTGGGACCAGCCCGATGCGTCTGGAGACACGATAAACGTGGGTGTCGACACCAATCCTTGGCTCTCCGATGATGACGGAGAGGTAGACATTGGCTGTCTTCCGCCCAACCCCCTGGAGACTCATCAGCTCCCTCAGCGTCTCGGGCACTTCCCCGCCATAGTCCTGCACGATCGACTCTGCAGACTGCTTGAGGTAGCGTGCCTTGCTATTGGGGTAGGTGACGCTCCGGATGTAGCTTAGGATCTCCTCCTCTGATGCTCGGGACATCTCAAGGGGCGTAGGGTAGGCGGCAAAGAGAGCGGGTGTGACCATATTGATTCGCTCATCGGTACACTGTGCAGAGAGCAGCACGGCGACCAGAAACTGGTATGGTGTGCAGTAGTGCAGTGCCGTCTGTGGGTGAGGATTGGCAGTCTCAAATCGCTCGATCACCCCGTCTACTCGCTCCTTGATTGTCATCACTTCTCGCTCTGGAATTGGCTGAGGAATCGCAGGTCGTTCTCAGAGAAGAGTCTCAGGTCGTCGACGGTGTACTTCAGATTGGTGATCCGCTCGATGCCCATACCGAGGGCAAAGCCGGTGTAGCGATGTGAGTCTATCCCACAGGCCTCAAGGACATTGGGGTGGACCATGCCGCATCCGAGTATCTCTACCCAGCCGGTGTGCTTGCAGAAGGAGCAACCCTTGCCCCCACAGAGGTTGCAAGATATGTCCATCTCCGCACTCGGCTCGGTGAAGGGGAAGTAGGAGGGTCTCAGGCGGATCTGCGTCTCGGGCCCAAACATCTCGTGGGCGAAGTGGAGAAGAACCTTGCGCAGGTCAGTAAAGGTCACGTGCTCATCAATATAGAGTGCCTCCACTTGGTGGAAGAAGCAGTGTGCCCGCGCTGAGACCGCCTCATTGCGGTACACTCTGCCCGGGCAGATGATGCGGATAGGTGGCTCTTGCTCGCCCATTACACGCGTCTGTACAGATGATGTATGAGTCCTGAGTAGGACCTGAGGATCGTGGCTGACAAAAAACGTGTCCTGCATGTCACGTGCCGGGTGATCGGGAGGGAAGTTGAGAGCCTCAAAGACGTGCCAGTCGTCCTCCACCTCGGGCCCTACAGCGATGCTGAATCCGAGGTGACCGAAGATCCGGATGATCTCATCGCGAACGAGATTGAGCGGGTGGCGACCTCCTGTAGGTATCTGGGCAGCTGAGCGCGATAGGTCGAGGTCTAAGAGCCTGGACGACTCGCTCGCCTGATCCAGAGATGCCCGGAAGGTCTGAAACTTCTCCTCCGTGACCTGCTTCAGCTCATTGATCAGGATACCGATCTCACGCTTGTCCTCCTTGGGTACGGACTTAAAGTCTGAGATCACCTCATTGAGGGCTCCCTTACGGCTGATATACTTGAGTCGGAGGGACTCGTACTCTTCCTCCGTCGTAGGCTGAGGTAGGACTTGGATCTCCTCCCTCAGCTGCTTGATCTTATCTTGTAACATACGTTCTGCCAATTGAGGGTGCGCTCTATCATTATTAGGACCGATACCCTCATTAATAACGGTTCTGTAGCAAAATTACCTATAAATATTAGAATAACTAAGACTACAGGACGACACCTTGCAGGATTAGTGCGGATGTCGTACCTTTGTAACCATATATTCCAGAGGGGATGACAGGATTTGACAGCATGTAGAGTCGGCCTGTGTAAGCACGTAGTGTAGGTTATCCGGCACTCTAACTCGGGTAGCAAACTTTTTAACTGGCGAAAATAACTACGCTCTCGCAGCGTAAACCTTAGGGTTTACTGCTTTTTCGCTTGAGCAATTGCTCGCGGCGAGACATCACCCAAGGCCCGTGATCCCGAGGTGGCTTGATCAGGTGGTGCTGAAGTATCGGGAAGGGTTGTCGGTGCGTCTCTCATCGGCAACGACACTTAAGAGACTAAGCGTTGGAGTCGGTTGCTCTGTCCTTCCTCCCGCGTCGAAAATCCGATTAGAGCTAAACGTGTAGAAAGCAGTTTGGTTCCATGTTTGGACGAGGGTTCGAATCCCTCCATCTCCACCACTAAAGCCCGCTCATACAAGGTTGCGCCTGTATGAGCGGGTTTCGCGTCTCTTACGGGTTGTTTAGAATGGGGTATAATGGGTAGGACTGGACTAAAAACGGGGTACAAATTTGGGCGTATAGGTCAATATGGTGGGTTGAACAGCCCAATAGCCAATACTTCGGACGTTTTTTGTTCATTCTTTCGCCTTTTCAAATACTCAATGATACGATAAACACAGTCTTACCCCCTTGTGTCGCCAACCATTTTGACAGGGGTGACGTTTTTGGATTTTCCCAAGGTCTCCCGGGTAAAAAGGCGAACACGCCTGTCGGGGTGCTCTTCCTGCCGACCTCCTTAGGGTCTTCGGACAGGGGCGCATGTGAAGACCGCTACATAGGAGATTCTCCCGCATCCGAAGGATGCACGCTCCATAGGCATCGGTAGAGGCACGAAGTGCCGATGACCGATGTACGGAGCGTGCACCCCTGTCGGGGTGCATCGTTCACCACTCTTCACAATGAGTGGATAGGCTTCTGTACCGCTCAAATGCGTCACCCCTGACCATCTTGACCTATAAGTCACAAGTTATAGGTCAAAGCTATCGCAAAGGTAGTGCGGAGATTTCGCTTTCCCTATGGTCGGTGCAGTTCGGTTTGTTCGGGAAATCTCCACGCCCTGCTACCTTCTTTTTGCTTGAAAAGACACTACATCTACTTTAACTTATAGAAATAGTAATGTCTCCTATTTCCCAATACCCAACACGCAAGATACGATAGGAGCAAAGGGCAGATAAAGACTCCAGCTGAGTATCAGGCTCTTTGTGGATCGGGATGATTCCACAGCGAGGGTGTACAGCGTTACAAACCTTTTCCAAAGTGGGAATATCCGCATGCCCACTTGTATGCAGACCATCTTTGGTTCCCTCCAAAATATGTTCACCAAAGAGAGCCGTGATGTCTGCCAAGCCCTCACTTCCATACTTTGCTCCCTTCGTTAAGTATCCCCGCCACATAGAGTAAATGAGCCAAGGCTCCTCATCATTGTAAAGCTTCAGCATCCCTCTTAACTTATCGATCATACTTGCCCTAATTGGCATCAAGAAGCCCTCCCTCCGAAGTTTCCTCTGTACCCGAGGGGCCTTATAATTTATAAGTTCAAAAAAGCGATCAAAGCGATAGAGAGCCGAGTGCTTTCCCCCATACTTGGTCAGTATTTCCATTACTCCCTTTAGGTAAGAATCCACTAAAAAGAGCCTGCCAGTTTGTCTACAAGCCTCGTGAAAAGATGCCAAACGATCAGCATGGGTCGAAGAGCAAAGAGCAAAAACATACTTGTGTTGCATCAGAGTATGGCAGATATTGGTCTTAACAACTGACTCATGAAGAGGAAGCTCGTCTCTCCGCCCCAATAGAGTACCCTCAATGATTAGCAGATCCACTTCGCCAATATACTTTTTCAAGGTCGTCATCAACCCCTTCCCAAGATAACCATGCTGGCGGAAGTCCCCCATATACAGGAGCTTCACCCTCCCCACTTCTACCTTCAGCATGTAGGAGTCGTAGGCGGAGTGGCTCACCAGGTAGGGCGTGATGATGATTTCTCCCTTACTCGCCACATCAATGGGGGTACCCACACGATAAGTACGCATTCGCTTAAGCACCGCCAATGACTCCTCTTTGTCTATGTGCCTATCAAGTGCCGTATAGGTGTGTAATAAAAGATCTCTTGATGCAGACCCTATATACTGCGGTACATTCTCAGGAACAAGATGAAAAAGCCCCACGTGATCTGTATGGGAGTGAGAGTAAAAAATGGCATCCGCATCCCTTGTTAATTGCCTCACCTTGCTTCGGCTAAGCTCACAACTTTTACTACCATACAGAGAGCTCCCAAGATCCAGAAACACCTTACAATTGTCCGTAGAAATCTCTATGATGGTGCCTCCGACCTGCTGACCTCCCCTATGTACGATAACCTTCATTCCTTCCCCTTAAACACCTCTCTATCGTATCTCTCATCATTGATTATATCCTGAATATTTAAGCTCTCCACATCGCCATCAAAGAAGAGAAAAGTCACCTCCATATTGGGGTCATGATCTACAAGATCATAGAAATCTCCTTCCTGTGTCAACGCAGTTGAAAACTCTTTCGCTCCCCACTTGTTGTCCACACTCTTAAAAAGCTGACCACCCATTAAATGCTTTGGGGTAGACCCTCCATTGACAGGCTGTTGATTATTAATGGTAATAACATAAAACTCCACCCTATCTGATATCTCCTCAGGGTGAATACTATGCATTGACATCGGGACTTCCACCCCAAGCATCCTTAAGCTATGGATTACCGAGCAGACTTCCTCTTTATTCATCTCTTTATTGTTATAAAACTCATAGAAGTCTTTGATATGCTTTCGAACACCTGATTCCCCTGAGATGGCTTTGGATCCATATTTCACCTCAATAACTGCCACCCTATAATAGGAATGGCTTTTCTCTCTGGTGATTGCCAAAATGTCAAAACGTCTATTGGTATTACTTTGCACATATTCTATGTCAAAGCAAAACCAATCGGAAGAATCGTTTCGGTTGTTTTGCAGATATAGATTTGCCTGAGCAATTGCTTCCTTATCCGGCTTCCCATCACTATGGGTTTTGATCTCCTTATATTTCCTCTTTAGTTCATCAAGGGAGATTCGCACCTCCTTACCTGCCTGTTTTCTGCTTCCTTTTGGCTTAAAAAGATTGTCGTTGATTAATCCGGTTAATGGTACTCGGGTCTTCTCATCTACTTTGGATATTCTATCGCAATTTAAGTAGAGATTTACATACCCATTTCTCACCCCTAATATCAACTCCTCTTTGTGTTCTTGGTAAAACGCTAGATAGCCCTCAGCCTCAAACTTCGCTGCAAAGTTGGCACTAATTCCTCTATTACCCATAAATCATTCCTTTTGTTGTTACTTAATCTTGTTACGTTTAATAATATTGTATGCATAGGCAGTGAGTTTTTCTCTAAGACTCTGAGGCCTCACTACCTCTATATCGCCTCCCATTTTCGTCAGCTCCCGCACTAGTTCATTAGTCACAGATAACTGATACTGAAATTCACTGTACTCTTCTGTCTCAGACACCTCCTTTTGAGAAGGGTGCAATGGCAAGTCGCGTAAATATTTACATTGCTGTCCATATACACGTATAACCACCCTTTCTGGCTTTACTTTCTCATTAACCCATATGCCTACGCTATCCTTGAAGTAGTCCTCCGGGGTAAAATCAGGTGGCAATGTGAATGGTATATCGGTAATTGCCACATCCATAATACGATCAAGAGCTATTACCTTCAAATCACTTTGTCCATCAAACTGTACCAAGAGGTACCATCTTTGGTTATGTACTTTTAGAGCGAAAGGCTTAACCCTATATTTCGTCGCCTCCCTCTTATAGTGAGGTAGGTAACTAACCTCCAATTCAAGATTCTGCTTTATCGCCTCAATCACCACGGGCAGATACTCCACCCCTCCCGGAATTCTCTCTAATACTATCCGATTCGCCACAGTCTTCCCTTCCAGCATTAGATTCCCGATGGTAAAGGAATTGAGCAACCATTGTCGCCCTAAGTCTTTCTGTAGCAAAGAGGATTCATCTATATAGTATTTATAGCCAGAAGTTTTGTCACAGTTAATAGAGATGTTAAACATTTCTTCCACTGCCAAGCGATGCTTATGAAATGTACGCTGATTAAGAGGCTTGCCGTCCGACAGGTGGGAACGCTCCCAATGCTCCTGAAGCTCCTCAAGCGACATACGCTTATGGAGAAGGAGTTTATTCAAAAGCCATAAATATCGATTGTATGTTGTGCTCAACATCTGTCTGTAATTGACTCATAGTTAGACAAAAACGAATCATTCATCATTACGAAGGCAAAGGTAGTAAATAGATATGAACATAGTGTTCATATCCACTACAAAATATGCTTTTTGTTTCTGCGTAAATAGATATGAACACTTTTGTCATACCCAGCTTGTACTTTTGCCACATAAATGAATAACTCATTAGTAATATATGATTATGGCACTAGCTAAAAAAGTATTTCAGCTCCTGATTAGTAGCTGCCTCTTTATCGTAGGCAGTGAAGCACAATCCAGTTATCAGAAGGATTCAATTCTTCAATACCTCCACAAGTCGGGTGAATTTCAGGATGCCGAAAATAATTATTCACTCTTTGAGTTACGAGGACCGGTCAAATCAGTCTCGTACTTTAGTGGGAAAATTAGTCTTCCTTTTGAGTCAATTACCTTTTATCCCAATGGGAGAATCAAAGAAGTGGAATACTCAGACTGGGGAGGAGAGACCGTGAGCAACGATAGGATGGAGTTTGATAATCAATATAGATTGACCTCCATAACAGGGCATCTATTTGAAGCTCACTTTGCTTATCGCAACAAAAGACGAAGTCTCTCCGCCCTTAAAATTTACGACCAAGAAGGAGCTCTCTGCAACTACCACTTTCTCTACAATGGAGGCGATAAACTCACCACGATAGAACTCTATATGGAATGGTGGTATGACTATGAAACTAAAGACCGACGAAACGAAACTATTCGATACACCATCAAGAATCTTACTAACGATGAGTATGGTAATTGGACCAAAAGAGAGATTCAATCGGATCGTGGGGAGATAGCTTTTGTCACTAGGGCTATCAGATATATTGATCCACCAAGACCCCTCTCCATTGAGAGCGAAACGAGCTTTTTCTGTTACACCATTAACAACTTCGGTTCTATTGACTTATACGAAATTAACAAGCTAACGAGTTCAATAGATAGCTTTATTCCCCCCAGAAGCAGTGAAAAGCCATACTACGGATATAAGGCAATAGAGGTGGTAGGTGAAAGATTATATGTCATCATTTTTACAGGGGCTTGCGGTGCTCCTGGAAATGATTGTGATGTCTACTATTATGATGCTTCAAAAGGGTCTTGGCATTATATCATCACATGTGGCGAGGAGTGTCAGTTTATAGATGGTTGGCTCAAAGCTCCACTTTTCACACTTACAAAGGAGGGCGATTGCACTGCGAATAATGAATATGTTGAGACCATCAAATGGATAAAGTTGTGAAGATAGACTATTAAAATTCGGTTCCATTCGTATATATCATATAGGGAAGTGAACAAAATATCGATTGTTATATCAAACCAAAATGTCAAGAAACTCTCAATATAAAAAACGCGAAATAACCATATCACAGCGCATACCTTTTCGCTCACAGCCTCTGTTCTTTAAATCCGTTAAAGACTACCTCCTCCATCAAGCTATAAAAGGAGCAGAGAGGCTATATGGTACACCCCTTGCAGAGAAGGTACAACAACGCCTTGAATTAGAGGTGATGGAGATGGAGAAGCACAATATTACCACTCAAATTGCTCTACTCTATAACCTCAGAGTTGAAGCAGAAAGGCGAGGGGTGTTTGTGGGGCATGGTAGAGGATCAGCCCCGGGATCATTGTTATTATATGCACTCGGTATTACAGGGATTGACCCTCTAAAGTACAGCCTACTCTTTGAGCGTTTTCTCAATCCCGATACTCCGTCGAAATTGAGGATTGATTTAGAGGTGAGTAGCGGAGGGTGTTTCCCGCAGCGTCGGGAGGGGCACCCCTGCACCCTCTTATATGATTCGGATATACTCAGGATAGGATTGCTCACTTGCTCACACCTCTCAATTATCCAAAATCGCATCACCAACATTGAGAATAAATTGGGAAAGGAGATTCAACTTAGTGATATTCCCACTAACGACGAAGCAACTCTGCAACTCTTTTCCGATGGGGATAAAGAAAAACCCTATCTTTTTGGAGCATCTCGTATGCGACAAATTTTGAAGGAGCTACAGCCAGACAGTCTTAATGACCTTATGTTTGCCATAACCACCTTATACAGCAAAGGAAAAGACATCATCCCTACCTATATTGCCCGAAAGCAATGCAGAGAGACTATTACCTACCACCACCCAGTAATGGAGCAATATCTCAAAGAGACGTATGGTATGACTCTCTATCAAGAGCAAATAATGCAACTCGCACAAGCTATCGCCAACTTCTCACCAGCGGAGTCTGATACACTTCGGAGAGCATTATACACTCGGCAAAGAAACCAATGTGCAATGATGCAGAGGCAATTTCTTGCTGATGGGCAAGAAAATGGTTACGCCAAAAGAGATCTCGAGAAGATTTGGGGCGACTGGGTAAGAGTTGCTCCCTTTACGGTAAATAAAAGCCATATTGCCAGCAATGCTCTATATGGATACCAAATGTGCTACCTCAATATACACTGTACTTCTAAATTCTAAGTCTATAATAGGGACTTGCACCGTGCACTTGCATTGTAGCCAAGCCTCTCTTCGAGTGCTGATGCATTCTTAGATCTGGTGATCGTTCAAAAAAAGAGTACTTTCAAAATTGGATAGTAAGATGTAGACGTACTTTTTTACGCTATCTAAAGTACGCTGACTTGGCCACGCTTTGGCTACTGTACTTTTGGGTGTGTGCTCAATGAATTATGGCATAATGAATTAAGTGGTGTGGTTCATAATCCTCCATCTTCATGCAGAAAGCCCGCTCATGCAAGGTTGCGCCTGTATGAGCGGGCTTTTATGCGTCCAAATAATACCGGGGGTTGCACTCTGTCGGATATGCTTCTGGGCTAATACTTTGACAGGAGAGGGGCATTATTAATGGAGGTGACTAAATAAGGATTCCTCTGGTCCTGAGTGGGGTCAGGATCAGAGGAATGTGTGTCTGTAAGATGACTAGTCGCTGCCTCGTCACTCGCCCATTGCAACTCAAGTAGCGTCAGCTGAGTGACCCCGGGGAGAATCGAACTCCCATCTAAAGTTTAGGAAACTTCCGTTCTATCCGTTGAACTACAGGGCCTATTTTGCTTATCTTTGCGTGCAAAGGTACGATAAAAAGAGGTATTCCCTATAGATTTCTTTTCCGAAATGAATCAAAGTAAGGTCTCTATGCGGGTGTGGATGTGGATCACCATCCTGATCATCTGCATCTTAGCTGCTCTCTCCTGGTGCTTCTATCGTATCACCGGGATGACCTCATACAATATGGACGGGGATGCGCCTGTCTCGCTTTACGTCTATCCCGGTGATGACTGGGGGACGGTCGCAAGCAAGCTCGGGGAGACCACTTCAGTGAGGCATAAGAGAGATCTTGCTCTCGTCGGCTCGCTTGGGGATGCGCCTTGCGCCGGTCATTACCGGGTACGACCTGACGAGACGACCCTTGGGCTATATCGGATGGTGTCGAGGGGGCTTCAAGCACCGGTTAGGATCACTTTTACCACCACTCGCGAGGTGGGGCAGCTGTGGAGACGTCTGTCGGATCAGTTGATGTGTGATAGCGCAGCTATAGCGGCAGCAATGACTGACAGGACTCTGCTTGACTCTCTGGATATCCGGGACTCAACACTCGCCTTCCACCTTATCCCCGACACCTACGAGGTCTACTGGACGGACTCGGCAAGGTCCGTTGTCCGTCGGCTGGCTCGAGAGAGCAGGGCGTTCTGGAGCGAGGAGCGTCTCGCCAAGGCTTCTGCGCTTGAGATGACGCCTATGGAGGTGACTACGCTTGCGTCAATCATCAATGAGGAGAGTGCCAAGAGAGATGAGTACCCTGTCATAGCGGGACTCTATCTCAATAGGCTCAAGCGAGGGATCCCTCTGCAGTCTGACCCCACGGTGCTCTTTGCGATTGGGGATCGGTCAATCAGGCGAGTGCTGCATAAGCATCTAGAGGTTGAGTCGCCCTACAATACCTACTTGTATAAGGGACTCCCGCCCGGTCCTATCCGCATCCCATCGGCAGACGCCATCGATGCGGTACTCTCTCCCACCAAGCACGGCTACATCTATATGTGTGCCAAAGAGGACTTTAGCGGGTATCACAATTTCGCAGCCTCTTACTCTGAGCATATGCGAAATGCGAGGGCTTATGCCACAGCACTTAACGAGCGAAATATTCATTGATCCACTGTCCATATGAAAGTATCCGAATTGATCTCTTACCTTGAGACGCAAGTGCCACTGAGCCTGCAGGAGTCGTACGATAACTCCGGACTCCAGCTGGGTGATCCTGACCAGGAGTGTCGGGGGGTATTGCTAGCGATAGATATTACGGAAGAGGTGCTGCGTGAGGCAGTTGAGCTGGGGTGCAATGCGGTCTTTACTCATCATCCGTTGCTCTTCCACAGCCTACGGCGCATCACGACCGAGACATATATAGAGCGATGTGTCGCTTTTGCTCTCAAGCACGATCTCGTCATCTACAGCTCTCACACCTGCTTAGACAATAGCCCACTGGGACCTAATGCCTACTGGGCATCCAAGATGGGTCTCCGTGAAGTGAGGGTCTTGGATCCTAAACCGGATTTCTACTGCAAGGTGGTCACCTACGCCCCTCGTCAGGATGCGGATGCAATAAGAGCCGCCTTGTCAGAGGCGGGAGCAGGTAGGCAGGGTGAGTATAGTGGGTGTAGCTTTTCTGTCGATGGAGAGGGGCGCTTTACCCCTTCTGCGGAGGCCCATCCGCACTGTGGGACCCCCTGCCGGAGCCATGTGGAGCCGGAGAGCTGCATCTCTGTATTGGTTGACAAGGGGCGGCTGGGATCGGTGCTATCTGCTCTGAGAAAAGCCCATCCTTACGAGGAGCCGGCGATCGATGTGCTGCCGGTCAGCTACCGCTCGTCAGAGCTTGGCTCAGGCATAGTCGGGGATCTCCCTCAGCCGATGACTCTGGAGGAGATTGTGGATAAGATGTCGGATTTTCAGCCGGTGGAGCAGGTCTGTCATAGTAGATACGATGGTCGAGCTGTGCGGAGGGTGGCTTTTTGCAGCGGCTCCGGTGCCTTCCTTTATCAGATGGCCGGCAGGATGGGTGCTGAGCTCTTTTTAACCGGAGAGGCGAAGTACAACGACTTCTATGACGCTGCCGACTATACCGTCTTAGCGACCTATGGTCACTACGAGTCAGAGCTGATGACACAGAATATATTAGGGGAGATCTTGTCAGAGAAAATAGGTACATTTGCACTCCACTACTCTGTGAATAGTGCAAATCCGGTAAATTATCTCGAGAGAAGTAATGGTAAAAAATAATTCAAAAGATCTAGAGGAGCTCTCCGTACAGGATAAGCTCAAGGCGCTGTATAAGCTGCAGCTGGTTACCAGTGAGATCGATCGCATCCGTATCATCCGTGGTGAGCTGCCTGAGGAGGTACGTGACCTTGAGGATGAGATTGAGGGGCGCCATACTCGCTACAAAAAGGATCAAGACGAGATCGCCGAGCTCAATCGCTTGATCGGTGAGTATAAGGAGAGTACGACGAACTCCAATGAGCTGATCAAGAAGTACAATGAACAGCTCCATAATATCAGCAATAATAGAGAGTATGACCTCTTGGTCAAGGAGATAGAGTATCAAAATCTCGAGATCCAAGGATTCGAGAAGGATACCCGTCTCGCCAAGGAGCGTATCGCCCGGCTGGAGGAGGCTATGCAAGAGCTGAGCCAAGAGACTGAGGATCGGGAGAAGGATCTGGAGCTCAAGAGGACCGAGCTCGACACCATCATCTCAGAGACGAAGGAGCAGGAGGATAAGCTACACGATGAGACTAAGGAGCTAGAGGCTAAGATCGATGAACGATTGCTCCGAGCATTCCATAGGACCCGTGACTCCTACCGCAATGGTCTGGCTGTCGTGACGATTGATCGAGGCGCCTGCAAGGGCTGCTTCAATAAGATCCCCCCGCAGAGGATCATTGATATCCAGTCTCGCAAGAAGATCACAGCCTGTGAGTATTGCGGTCGCGTCTTGGTTGATCCTGAGCTGGCGGAAGAGTCAGCGCGTGAGGTTGATCTGCAGTAATAGGGTGTCTCACTGATGTCTTAGGAGTGCTTCAGAGCTTTTGAGCCCTGAGGCACTCTCTGCTATGTTATGTCGCTAAGTCTCGGAGGTCATATGTTTCCCAAAGGGTCGACAATCATTGTCGGCCTGAGTGGGGGGGCGGACTCGGTCTGCCTGATGGATTTGCTCTACAAGGCCGGCTATGTGGTTGTGGCTGCGCATGTCAATTTCCACCTACGGGGGAGCGAGAGTGATAGGGACGAGGCCTTTGTGCGAGAGCTGTGCTGCGAGCGCTATCCTGAGGCTAAGCTCGTGGTCCGATCCTTTGATACCATCGGATACGCTCGCAATCATCGACTCTCTGTGGAGATGGCTGCTCGGGACCTGCGATACGCCTGGTTTGGCGATCTCCTACACAGCTACAAGGCGGTCGCCATAGCTGTGGCTCATCATGCCGGAGATCAGGTGGAAACGCTTCTCCTCAACCTCGCCAGAGGTACCGGTGGGAGAGGTCTCTGCGGGATGCGTACACTGGATAGGCGAACCGGCATCTGGCGCCCACTGCTGTCTGTAACACACGATGAGATCCTTCGCTATCTCTCAGAGCAACAATTGCCCCATGTGGAGGACTCCTCCAACGAGGACCCCTCCATTACAAGAAATCTCATTCGGCATAAGCTGATACCACTATTTCAGGAGATAAACCCTTCCTTTACCTCCGGCACCATCCAGACTATGTCCCATCTCCGAGAGGAGCAAGAGTATCTGGATCGACAGGTGGCACAAGCTAAGGTGGCTCTCTGGGATAAGGACTGTGGGTGCCTGGATCTAAGTGGAGATCCCTTTGCACTGTACCGGATTATGAGCGATATGGATCTCACTGCAACACAGATAAACGATATTCTCTCGCCTACAACAGAGGGTGGGGCGCTATTTGAGACTGCGTCAGGTGATCGGTATGAGCTCTTTAGAAAGAGGCTCTACAGGGTGATACTCCCTATAGTCTCTGTAGAGCAGGTTAGGGCAGAGATGGTCTGGTCTCAGATTCTTAGGATTACATTTCTCCAGCCACTTGAGGAGGGTGATTACATTCGTACTGCTCGTCCTTCTGATACTTTTGTGTTGCCGGGGATGAGCAGGGGGCACAAGTCGGTCTTTCAGTTTCTCAAGGAGTGTGGCATCCCATCGTCCTATCGGCCGATCTGTCCGGTATTGGTGGATAGGGCCGATCAGGTGAGGCTTGTACTCTGCCGTCACAGAGGTGATCAGCCTTTCCGCATTACACCTGTAGATGGGGCCGGCTACTTTGCCCATCTGCTGGTAAGAGGGGCAGGGAAATAGGTCTCTCTCCTTGTGCAGAAATAGAGCTTTCAGCCCTTACATCCGAGCAAAAGAAAAGAGGAGGGTAAGATTGGATCTTACTCTCCTCAAAACCTGAGCGGAAAACGAGGCTCGAACTCGCGACCTCAACCTTGGCAAGGTTGCGCTCTACCAACTGAGCTATTTCCGCATTTTGCAATCCCCTCTTAGGTTCATTGCTCTGCAAAGGTAGGACAATTATGCGATATCTGCAAGGGTTTCCCGCTTGCTTAGCAGGTTAAATGCGTGAGAAACTATCATTTTAGGTAGTCGGTTGCTCCAGTTTACACATCAGATGTATAGTCTCCAGTGCAAGGCAATGGTTGACAGTGGTGTGCGCTCAGATCGAGAGCGCACCTCACACTTCTCTTTGGATAAATAAATGAAGCGCTCAGACTATTATCGGTCTCAGGCAAACCTAATACCGGTATTAGACAAACCTAATACCGGTATTAGACAAACCTAATATCGGTATTAGAAGTAGCAGATCTCGACCTGCTGATAACCCGCCTGGTGTGGGTCGTCCCATATGACTGCAGGGTCAGAGCCACAGCCGGGACGGACTGCTTGTGTTATTTGGAGCTACTTTATTGGTCTACTTCCCATATTGACGCTCAGAAGCCAAGCATCGTAGCGAGCTCCTTCACATCCTTCGCCACTTTTTGGTCGCTCTGCATGAGATCCCGTATGGCATTGTACCCGTAGATCACGGTGGAGTGATGTCTATTGCCTAAAGTCTGACCGATCACCTTAAGTGGGGTCTCGGTATACTCCTTGCAGAGGTACATGACAGTCTGTCTGGCGAGGGCAATCGCACGCTTGCGACGCTTACTCTCAATGTCCTCCGGAGAGACCCCATAGAATTGGCAGGTGGTGTCAATGATCTCGCTGAGATCTGCCTTGTGCTCCTGTATACCCACTGTCTGCGACATAACGCGGTGAGCCAAGTGAATGTCAAGGGGTACATCATTATAGAGTGAGTACGCCATGAGCGAGGTCAGGGAGCCCTCAATGTCTCGCACGTTGTCCTTAGCGTGCTCCACGATAAAGTCAAAGACATCATTGGACAGAGTGACACCCGCTTCCTTTACCTTAGACTGCAGGATCATCCTCCTTAGTCGCACGTCAGGGCGCTCTATCTCCACAGTGAGACCCCACTTCAGTCGGGTGTAGAGTCGGTCCTCAAATCCCTTGAGCTCCACCGGCGGACGATCGCAAGTGATGATGATCTGCTTGCCAAGAAGCTTTAGGTTATTGAAGATCTGGAAAAAGGCATTCTGTGTGCTGCTGGCGCTGGCGATCTCTTGGATATCGTCCATCAGCAGCACATCAATATTGTGGTAGTAGTCAAAGAAGAGCTCTGGCTGCTTCGCCTTGATGGTCGCATAGACATACTGGCGCATAAACGTCTGAGCCGGTATGTAGATCACTCTCATAGAGGGGTTATCCGCCACCAGCTGATTACCTATGGCGTGCATAATGTGTGTCTTGCCGACACCGGATGCGCCGTGGATAAAGAGTGGGTTGAAAGCATTATTCCCCGGCTTCTTGATAATCGACCTAGCGGCAGTGTAGGCGAGCCGATTGCAGAGGCTCTCGTAGAAGTTGTCAAACTTCATCCTGACATCCAGGTGCGTCTGGAAGGGCGCACTCTGAGCCTCAGGGGCAGCTTGAGATAGGTCGGTCGATGGCTCAATGTCTTGGATCGTGGTAATGTCTGTCCCTCTCAGACTCTGCCGAGGCATACTCTCCAGTGTCCGGCGAAGAGTCTCGTCAGGGATCTGATAATTGAGCTTCACATTGTCTCCAAAGGCTATCCCGAGGGACTCCTTGAGTACCTCGAGGTACTGAGACTCGATCCGTGAGTAGTAGTCACGAGAGGGTACACGTACCGTCAGCACCCCGTCCTCCCACTTAATAGGCTTGATTGGCTCAAACCACATGTGGTAGTCCTGAGGTGAGTGAAGACTGGTCCTGACATTACTTAGGAAGTGATCCCAAGCATTGATAAGTGTACTGCTAATCATGATACTCTAAAATTTCTCCGACCTTGATGCAACTCTGTCTGGGAGATCAGATAGGTCCGGGGCTAAAAATAAGGACTCCTCCCATTGTCTCCAATGGAAAGAAGGCCTTATTTGGATGCCTTGCAATGCAAAGGTTATGAAACCTACTGAAACAAAAAAAGTCCTTTTCGCTTGCTTATTCCGATCCCCATAGGTCTCAACCCCTTAGGCGTAGTACTCTCTTATATAGGGTGTTACATTCCTATTACGGTGGTAAACGTTTGGTTGTTAGCTACCTAAATAGAGAGAGCACGAATAGTTAACACAGGTTAATGCGAGTGCTGTCACTCATACTTGATCCAGCGCCAAAGCTCTTTCATGGTCGGTTTCTTGCCGTACATTAGCATACCTACGCGGAAGATCTTGGCTGCAAACCACACGAAGAAGCAGGTGAATGCAATCATGATTGATATCGACAGCCACACCTGCCAAGCGGGTGGATTGAAGGGTAACCGCACCATCATGACATTAGGTGCCATGAAGGGGATGAAGGAGGTGATGAGAGAGATGTTGGTATTTGGATTCTCTGCCGAGTAGAAGCCGAAGATAAATCCGAAGACAAGAAGGATGGTGATCGGAAGGGTGATCTGATTGACTCCCTCCTCAGCATCCGTGACCGCGCCTGAGGCTGCGTAGAGCGCAGCGAAGGACACGTAGGAGGTGATGAAGTAGCAGAGGAAGCAGAAGATGATCTGCCCGTAATTGATATTCGCAAGTGCCTCCAGACTCCCTGCCAGCTCCGCATCGTAGCCTCCCTCCTGTGCAGCCATGACTGCGTCCTTGAATTGGTTCATATCAAAGGTCACCGAGCTTAGCAGAAGTGACTGCAGTGCCACGAAGACAATGACGAAGAAAAGTCCCCACATCAGCAGCTGAGTGATCCCGACGAGCCCAATGCCCACGATCTTTGCCCAGAGTAGGGTGGTGGGCTTGACGCTTGTGGCAAGGATCTCCATGATCCTATTCTTCTTCTCTACCCGCACGCTCTCCATCACCATCGATCCATACATGATGACGAAGAAGTAGAGGGCGAAATTGAAAATCTGTCCCGTGATCATCCCCACTGTAGCTGAGGCTGCCACCTCCTCCCCGTCAGCACTCCACTGTACAGTCGATATATTGACTGAGACCTTGGAGTCAGCGATGATCTTGTCCAGCTCTGGGATCTCGTAGGATGCGATTTTCTCCTGCTGCAATTCTCTTGAGAGCGTCTTGGACAGATTATCCTGCAGTGCCGGAGGGATCGTAGCGGTGGAGTAGATGGTGATGGCTCGAGGGTCCTCAAGCAGATCCTTCGTGATGACTACGACAGCGTAGAGGCTGTCAGAGGAGAGTGCCTGACTCTTGTACTCCGAGATGTCGGCAGAGCCATCCATAAAGTGGAAGCCCTCCGCCTCGCCATCCTTGATGGCATCATAGTATTTCCCGGTCTGGTCCACGATGATCACCTCCTTGTCGCTGGTATCCTTTGCAAAGACTCCGAGTAGTGCCGGCACAGCTCCCAAGAGTATCATCAGGACAGGGGTGAGGAAGGTCATGATGATGAATGACTTCTTCCCTACGATGGTCATATACTCCTTCCGGAGTACGATGAGGAAATTATTCATAGCTTTCTTCGATCTCTCTTTGCTTGTCCGTAATACTCTGCAGCTCTGTCGGGGCACCGCTCTTCTTGACCACATCGATGAATATATCATTCATACTCGGTATGATCTCCTCGTAGCTCACCACCTCCCCGATGGGTCCAAAGGTCGCCAGCAGCTCGCGTGAGCTCATCCCAGGGGTATTCTCGAGCACCAATGTGTGCTGACCATACAGGTTGGTCTCATCGGTGCGGAAGACAAATTTCTCCCTTACCTCATCGGGGAGCACAATCTCGGAGTCATAGACGATCCGATAGAGATTTCCCCTATAGTCGTTACGCACTTCGTGGATGTCCCCATCGAGGACCACGTGGGAGTGGTTGATGAGTGTGATGTTGTCGCATAGCTCCTCCACGCTATACATATCGTGGGTGGAGAAGATGATTGAGTGTCCCTCATCTCTCAAGCGAAGCATCTCCCGCTTTAGGATCTCCGCATTGATCGGGTCAAATCCGCTAAACGGCTCGTCAAATATCAGCAGGTCCGGCTGGTGGATAATGGTGCAGATGAATTGCACCTTCTGAGCCATTCCTTTACTCAGCTCTCCCACTTTCTTGTCCCACCAGTCAATGATGTCCAGTCGATCAAACCACTCGCGCAGTCTCCGCTCAGCCTCCTTGCGCTCCAGCCCCTTGAGCTGAGCAAAGTAGAGAGCTTGCTTGCCCACCTTCATCTTAGGGTAAAGACCTCGCTCCTCAGGGAGATAGCCGATATGCCTCAGGTCCTTGCTGGTGAAGGGGTGTCCTGCAAAGGTGATCTCCCCCTCGTCCGGCACGGTGAGACGGGTAAGGACGCGGATTAGGGTAGTCTTCCCGGCGCCATTAGGTCCAAGGAGACCATGGATCTTACCACGCTCGACCCTAAGACTTGCGTGATCAAGAGCTCGATGTGCGGAGAAATCCTTGACGATGTCTCTCGCCTCAAGTAAGTAGTTTTCCATCTATATATGCGTTATTTCTAATGTTGTCGCGGTTGTAGCTTAAGTGTCGGAGTGAGTATGCGATCCCCCAGCATCCGACTCATATCTACTTTCATCTGGTTTAGGTTCGCCAGCTCAGAGAGCAGCTCCATTGACTTCTCATCCAGTGCTTCGTCACCCTCTTGATGATCTGTGGGGATAGACTGAAGTTGCTGCAGCAGGTCCGAGATCTGCCTGAGGACAAAGTCGTACTTGTAGCTCAGGATTGTCCTCATGACCCGGCTGACCACCTCTGTCGGTGTGGAGGCCTCGCTGACGTAGGTGGAGTGCATCTCGCTCAGCTCCTCCTCATTCATCAGCATATCTGCCACCGTGTGCAGGATCACCGGATCCTCGTGCCAGGAGAGGTACTTGGTAATGTCAGGATTGGGCTCTTCCTCATATAGTCGCTCCACCTCATCAAGTATGGTGCAGAAGTGTGTGGTCAGGGTACCATTCTCCCGAAGGTCCTTCGTCTCCTTCTGTACCACCTGGATCAGGCTACAGCCATATCTCCCGGGCTCTATCTCGTAGTCGGGTATCTCCATTAGCCCATTCTTCATAATCTCGCCAAGCAGCGTGATCTCAAAGGGGTTGAGTCTCTCGTCAGGCGGGGTCGCTTGGCTCTTGGATGCGGAAGGACCGGAAGTGGTGGGTTGAGCTGCCTCCTCCTCGCTTAGCTTCTGTTGCTCCTGTCGGCGCTGTGTGTTTTGCCACTCCCGTCGGATGGTATTCCTCTGTTGCTGCTGCAGCTTTTGGATCCGCTCCAGCAGGTGCTCAGGCTCGACCCCCAGGCGAGGAGCCATATCCTTGACGTAGATATCCAGGATGAGCTTATCCTGGATATGTGCCATTGACTCAGCAATGACCGACACGGTATCCGCTATGCCCTGAGGGGTGTCAGCCCCGTTTTGCTCCAAGAGGACTCGGGCATTGAAGCGCAGGCTATCCTCCTCATGCTCGCTGATGTACTGATCGATCTCTTCTGCTGTGTGAGTCTTAGTGAAGGAGTCCGGATCCTCGCCCTCCGGCAACAGCACTGTATGGAGACTCATCCCGCGCTCCAGCCCCACGTCCAGTCCCCTCATGGCCGCCTTGATGCCAGCGGCATCGGAGTCGAAAATAAAGGTGAGATTGGAGGTAAGGCGCTTGATCTTCTGCACCTGTTGCGTCGTGAGGGCGGTCCCGGAGCTGGCGACCACATTTGTTATCCCTCGCTGATGCATCGACAGCACATCCATATAGCCCTCCACAACGATGCACTTGTCCTTCTTGGCAATCGCCTGCTTGGCGAAGTAGAGCCCATAGAGCTCACGGCTCTTGTCGTAGATCGAGGAGGCGGGTGAATTGATGTACTTCCCCGTATTCTCCTTCTTGACCAAGATCCTGCCCCCAAAGCCTACTATCGAGCCGCTGATCGAGTGGATGGGGTAGATTACACGATCGCGGTATCGGTCGATGTACTGTCCGTCGTCGGTCCGGAAGAGTAGTCCGACCTGCTCCAGAGCATCAGGAGAGACTCCCTTCTCCTTTGCAAGAGAGTAGAGGAAGTGGCGGTCTCTCGGTGAGTATCCGAGCTCGAATTGCTTGATGGTCTCGTCACTCAGCTCTCGGTCGCGGAAGTACTTCAGCCCGATGAGTCGTCCCTCGTTGCCGTTATGGAGTTCGTTGGTGAAGGCATCTCTCGCGAAGGCATTGGCAGATAGCAGCTTGTCGCGCTCCGTGCGAGCCTCCTGCTCCTCGGCAGAGAGTTGTGTCTCGACGACAGGGATGCCATACTTCTTCCCAAGATACTTGATGGCATCGGGGAAGGTAAGGTGCAGGTATTTCTCTAAGAATGAAACCGGTGTCCCTCCCACGCCACAAGCAAAGCACTTACAGATGTTTTTGCTCGTGGAGACGTTGAAGGAGGGTCTTGAGTCATCGTGGAAAGGACACAAGCCGATGTAATCCTTGCCATGCTTCTTCAGCGCCACGAAGTCCCCCACCACGTCGACGATGTCGGCGCGGTCCATGATGCGGTCAATGGTATTGCGATCTATCATACGAAATTCTCGGACGTAAAGGTACACATTTACCGGCTGAGAGCGTGGAAAAAGGTACAGCTTAGTATAGCTATTTGTCCTATCCTGATACGAAAGGTACCAAGGTCGTTCATAAAGTCTCGACTAACCTCCAGCACGATTAAGAGCGGCTCCGACAGATGATGTCGGGACCGCTCTTGGGCAAGTCAGCGCTGTTATCCTGTACCCCTGTGGATCAGTAGTACCAGGGGTTGGTACGCTGTGGATGGCTGCTCTCCTGATATTTCAGGTCTTGGAGGAGAGAGGCATCGACCGCAATGGAGAAGTTGTATGACTTGTAGGGGCCCACTGGGATGAAGCTGGCGCGCATTGACCAGCAGTGGAGGTCACGCTGCAGGTTGCACGACATGTTGGTGATCTTATTGAGCTGAAAATTATAGTTGGCGGAGAAGTTGAAGTGCCAATTCTTCGTCACGCTCAGGTTGCCATTGAAGCTAAGATCCTGAGAGAACTTGTAGGTGAACTCCCGGATCCGCGGGTCAAAAGGACCCTGACCCATCGTGAGGCTATAGTTAAAGCCCAGATTCCAGTCGATCACATTCTTGCTGTACCCGTATGGATCGTACTCAAGATCGCTCTGTCCGGAGGAGAATAGGGAGCCCCCGCCATCGCCATCCGGAGAGTTGCCGGATCCTCCGCGTGGTCGCTGCTCGGTGCCGGGAGGATTAGCCGTGTCATCGCCCTCATCCTTCTCATCCTTGCGTCTCAGCCCCACCTTAGCAAGCAGCTCGCTGAGGGTCTTCGGATTAAGGTTGTAGGAGAAGCTTGTTGAGGTGCCTCTAAACCAGCCAATCCCCCTCCCGGCAGCGATGCGTAGCTTGTCAACACGATAGGGTACTACCTTTCCGTCATACTCGTAGTAGTCCCAGATGTAGGGGTCAAAGGAGCCACCCAGCCTCAGCGTAAAGTCCTTTGTAAAGCGGAGGGCAATATTCGCCTGGAAGTCACTCCACCGGAAGGAGTCGGCGGCAAAGTTGTAGGAGGTGGAGAAGGATAGGTTGTCGATCAGGCTTATCTTTCGAGCTTTTACACTATCGTTCTTCGCCGCCAGCTTTGCCTCCACGTTATTGCTCACAGAGAGACTGACGCTACCGCTCTTGCCTCTACCGGGGACACCGAATAGCTGTCCATCGTAGGGACTATACCACCTATCCAGCTGGCGTCCGTCCCTACTGATGTACTGCAGATGCTCCCAGTAGCCAAACTTGGGGTCGGCGAAGTCAGGCTGATAATTGAGCGAGATCGAGGGCTCCATACGGTGGCGAATCATCTCCACATTCTTCCCAGCCCAAGGGACCCAGGACATAGGCTTAAAGAATCCGTAGACGGTCGTCGAGAGGGCAAGCGAGGCACGGAAGTCGTACACCCGATTGAAGCCATAGGTAGTGTCCACGGGGATGATATCGTTCTTCTCGGGATCATAGGCGCGAGTCACCCGAGAGCTGTACCATCGCTCGTTGTAGCTTATAGAGGGGGTTACCTTAAAGTAATTAAAGAGGTCAAAGGAGGCACTTACAGGTATGGAGTGGCTGACACCATTGCGCCAGTCTCTGATGAGATTTTTCTTAAAGAGCTCATTCTCCTTCGTGGTGATTGAGTTTCGTAGCTGACCGGAGTAGGAGAGAGAGATCTTCTCGTACCAGCGCTCCTTCCCGACAGCCCTTTTTCGCTTAAAGGGGAAGATCCTGCTTGCCGACCAAGAGAGGTTGGGGAGCGTCACAGCTACCGTACTATCCTGGGAGCGCTGTGTGATGTCCACCGATCCGGTGATGGACCATGGGCTATTGGGGAAGCGTCTCGAGAAACTGATCGAGGAGCTCTTGGTATTCTGACCCATCATCGCTTGATTGTAGAGCGCGTTGAGGTCGTTGTGGTTGTAGGAGGAGGTGGAGAAATTGACGTTGGCAGAGAAGGTCCTGTAGGGATCTGCCTTGGGGTCTTGCTGGTGGGACCAGGCGATACGGAAGTCGGTGCTCTCGGAGTAGTCGCCGGCGATGCGGTCTCCGCGCTTCGTCTTGAGGTAGGAGGCGTTGACGGATCCGCTGTGCCGATAGCGCCGACGATAGGTGGAGCGTCCTGTGAGCCCCCAGGAGCCCTTGGTATAGAGATCTCCGGTCACCTCGAGGTCTACATGATCATTGAGTGCCAGGTAGTAGCCCCCATTGCGGAGGTAAAATCCTCTGTCTCCCTCCTCTCCGTAGGTCGGCATTAGGAGTCCGGATGATCGCTTCGTAGTAAAGGGGAAGAAGGCGAATGGCAAGCCTATCGGCAGCGGTACGTCAGCCACAACGAGATAGACCGGTCCGGAGACCAGATCTTTGGCAGGGCGGACCTTAGCCTCCGTCATAGCGATGTAGTAGTGGGGGTGCTCGTGGTTCTCGCACGTGGAGTACTTGCCGTCCTTCATATAGAGGTCAGAGTTCTCCATCCGCTTAGTCTGCTGTGCCACGACATAGCCCTCGCCTTGCTTCGTGATCACGTCAGTGATGTAGCCACGTTGAGTCTTGACATTGTAGCGCATCGACTTCGCCTCGTACTCGTCCTGCCCTGTGGTGATCTTGGCGTAGTGTCGCTCTTTCTTGAGAGAGTCGGGGTAGTCAATGTAGGTGGAGAATATTGTCCCTGAGTCGGTTTTCATCTCCATAAAGTCTCCCGTGATCTTATTGTCTCCGTAGTTGATCGTCCCCTCACCGTACATACGCACGATATTGCGCTTGGGGTAGATCGCAATAGAGTCATTGGAGGTGAAGTCCATCGGAGCCTTGAGCTCACTCAGCAGACTGTCTGGCACGACACTGTCCTTCCGGAGACTATCCATAGGGATGCTGTCCCCGGGCTCCGCTCTACGTACCTCCTCCGAGAGCGAGTCGGATGTTGCTATACTTCGGTCAAGGCTGTCCCTTAGCGCTGTTACTGTCTCCACGGAGCCTGTCGGTAGGGAGTCTGTGGCTACTGTGGGGGTCTCCTCCCTTGCCGGGAGGGAGTCCCTTGCTGCTGCCACCTTTGCCACCTCCTCAGGGGTGATGCTCCGCCGGTGGACACCGCAACCGGTGACGAGAAACCCCACGAGGATCGATAGTGTGATCCACGTGCGGTAAGGATAGGAGAGAAAGTGGTGACCGTTAGCCTTCATGCAGTCCTAATAATGAGCCCGTCATCCCTTCGGTGACAGCTTCGGGCAAAGGTACTATTTTACTTGCTCTTATCTGTGGTCAGGAGCACCACAGCCACGAGGATCATCAGTATCCCGAGGATGCGGATTGGTGTCAGCACTTCGCCAAAGGCAATTACCCCTACCATCACTGCCGTCATAGGCTCCAGCGCACCCATCACTGCGGTCGGTGTGGAGCCGATGAGATCTATTGCCTTGACTAGCGTGATATTGGAGATTGTGGTGGATAGGACACCCAGCAGCACTAAGTTGGTCCAATCCATCGCTGAGGCAGGTAGCACCATCTTGTCGTCCGCGATGCAGTAGAGGGATAGGAAGGCCGTGGTGATCAGCAGGATGTAGAAGGTCAGCGCCTCGTGGCTCAGCGTCCGGGCCACGCTCTTATTGACCGTGATGATGTAGACAGCGTATAGGAATCCACTTGTGATCACCAGGGCAGGTCCCTCGGGGTTGATGGGCTCTGAGGAGGTGACCCCACTGACGAGAGAGACCCCGGCCACAGCTGCCATGATCGCCATCATACCTCTCTTGCTGAGCCGGACACGGAAGATCAGCAGCATAAGGAGGGCGACGAATATAGGATAGGTGAAGTGGAGTACCGTGGCCATACCGGAGGAGATAAACTCGTATCCGGTGAGGAGCAGGTGTGCCGTGGCAAAGTAAAGGAAGCTGAGGAGGAGTAGCCAGACGAACTGCTGTCTCGTGATGTGGAGGGATGACCCACGGACAAGTACATAGATGCTCATCGCCAGGGTGGCAAAGAGGAATCGGTACATGAGGACCGTGGAGGTGGGCAGCCCGTCTGCGAGGAGCGGCACGCTGAAGAGAGGGATGAGTCCGAATGTAAAAGCTGAGAGAAGGGCAGCTGTGTAGCCCTCTGCTGTCTGATGTCTTTTCTTTGCGATCTCTGTCATTCGATATGCTAATTTGGTCGCAAAGGTAGCTCATTTCCGCTACAAAGAGCGCCCATGGGTCAGTCGTTATTGGGCAATCGCATCAGAGTCTGCACGCAACCTTTTACCGGTATTAGAGAATCCTTTTATCGGTATTAGTCGTCACTAATATCGGTAAAAGAATTACGCCGGAGGGATGGTGCGCTACACTATCCTTCCATGAGCTTTGCTTGTCCTGCCCAAGAGATAAGCTGTGGACTGAGTAATAGAGACTTGTATAGATGGTCTCTCTACTCTTGGCTGCTGTCCCGGAGGACTATCGAGAGGGTGTCAAGCTTGTACCGATCCATCAGCGGTCGGAAGTGCTGCTCAATGGTGGGGCGCTCTCGACGAAGGAGATTAAGCGCTACACTGGATGAGCAGTGGATGACTAAGGTGGACTTGCTCTCGTCAAAGGTAAAGACAGGTCGGATCCGTCGCAGCCTGATCCCCGGCAGAGACTGCCACTGCTCGAGGAATGACCGATGTCGCTCAAGGTCGGTGAAGAGGGAGGGCTTATTCCCCTCTCTCATCTCCTGCAGTATCTTACCCAGTGTCTCCGACCTATAGATGCGCATTGCTCTCAGAGTACTGTAGAGACCCCGTCCTCCACCCGGACGATGGTGTACTCTGTGTCCGGTAGCTGGGCGATGATCTGATCCAGGTATTTCCTATTGGTATCGGTCATAAAGATCTGACCGAAGTCCTCCCCGGCCACAAGGTGGACGATCCTATCGACTCGCTCCTCGTCAAGCTTGTCAAAGACATCGTCCAGCAGCAGGATCGGACTATTATTGGGATAGAGGGTGGAGAGGATCTTGAATTGTGCAAACTTGAGTGCGATCATATAGCTCTTGCACTGACCCTGGGAGCCGATCTTCCGGATCAGCGTCTCCTCCAGGAGCATCTCTAGGTCGTCCTTGTGGGGCCCGACAGTGGTATAGCCCATATAGAGGTCTGCCTGTCGGGTCGCCTGCCAAGCCTCCATAAAGTCCTCAGCTGAGGGCAGGTGATCTGTCGTGAGTGAGGGCTGATACCTGATGTCTACCATATCCCTTGACTCCGTGATGTAGCTGTAGTAGGAGAGGAAGATAGGCTTCATCCGCTCAGTCCAGTCGGCTCTGTGCCTGACGATTGTCTCCGCCTCACCGGCCATCTGGTGGTCCAGGATATTGAGGGTTGGGAGGTCAAGGAAGCCTTTATTCTTTAGGAGAGCATTACGTTGCCCGAGGAGCTTGTCGTAGTGCATCACAGATGTGAGGTACGGATTGGACTCTTGGGAGATGAGCTGGTTCATGAATTTTCGCCGCTCCACGCTGCCGCCTCGTATCAGGTCTATGTCGGAGGGAGCGATCATCACGACCGGAAGCTGCCCTATGTGATCGGTGATGCGGTCGTATCGCTTGCGATTCCGCTTGATCACCTTGGGTTTCTCAGTGGTGACACCGATATTGATCGACACCTCGTCCTCACCCACTCGGTAGCCTCCTTGGAGAATAGCATAGGTCTCACCCTTACGGATCACCATCTGGTCAGGCACATGGAGGTGCGACTTGGTGAAGGAGAGATAGTAGATGCTGTCCATGAGGTTTGTCTTCCCCATGCCGTTATTGCCGATGATGCAATTGAGCTTATCGGAGAAGGTCAGGTCGCAGCTCTCGATATTCTTGAAGTTGGTGAGCGAAAGGTGTTTCAGGATCATCTCGTGAAGTGCTATTACTGACGGATCAGCGTATTACGGAGGCGGAGGAGCAGCTCGAGACCTCTTAGTCCAGTGAGTCGCCAAGCTCGGTGAGCGAGTCGCACCTTGGGACTTTGGTCGCACCTCAGGAGGTACTGGTGCTTCCGCATCCAGGGCTCCATGCTCTGCCTTTCCTCCTTGGTAAGTACATTCATGTGGCTGAGCAGGATGCAGTACTCTGTAGCATAGAAGGAGAGGAGTGCCTCTCTCATCCCCTGCGAGGGCTGGCTATCGGCGAGCCGAAGACCATCCTCGATGATGAAGACGAGGTCGCGGAAGCGTCGCGGTGAGTACTCCCTCGTGATCGAGCCGTCCACCTCCTGTCGGTAGCCATAGAGGTAGTCGTGAAGGAAGAGACAGCCTTTTGCGTGACAGAGAAGGCGCATAAACCACGGGATGTCCTCTGAGGTGATCCCCGGAATAAAGGACAGCTTACTCTCGATGAGGAAGTCTCGACGAATGATCTTGATGCAGGCACTCATGGGGGTGTCTCCTGAGCGAAGGATGCTCCTCAGCGCCTCCTCACCGCTGACAACCTCCGGGACGTAGTTGCCGAAGTCCCTCCAGCGTCTCTGCTTTTCCTTAGAGAAGTAGTAGACCCAATTAAATCCGATAAAGTCGCACTTCGGATGGCTATCCATAACGTCAAGAAGCGTGGTGAGCGTATCCTGCCGTAACCAAAAGTCGTCGCTGTCTAAGAAGAGGACAAACTCGCCCTGAGCTCTTGCCAGACCATTATTTCGCGCAGCGCTCAGCCCTTGATTGGGCTGGTGCAGCACCTCTATCCGAGGGTCGGTCGCTGCGTATTGGTCGCAGATTATCCCGCTGCCATCGGTGGAGCCATCGTCAACGAGGATGACCTGCCAGTCAGTGAAGTCCTGACGAAGGACACTCCTGAGGCACTCCTCGAGAAATCGAGAAGTATTGTACACCGGTATGACAATCGAGACGCGAGGCATCGTCAAAAGGATGCTTCGGCTGAGAAGGTAGCGCCATCCCCGCGGAAACCCTTGATCGGGGGCTGGACCTTGGTGATCGAGACGGAGGCCCGATTGATTGAGTGTGGTGCAGCCTCTAGCTCCTGCAGGATCCTGTAGGCCACATGCTCTAAGAGGTCAGAGGGGCGCTCCTCAGTCATCACACGCCTAACGAGATCATAGAGATCTGCGTAGCTTATCGTCTCTCCCACGTTGTCACTCATCATGGCGGAGTGCTCTGTAGGCCAGACAGAGAGGGAGACGCTGTAGGTATTACCTGCCACTTTTTCCCTCTCCTCCACACCATGACCGGCACGGAAGAGGAGGTTAGTGAGATCAATCCTTGTCTGAGTGATTTTCATTCTTTAGTCGCTTGATCTGATCGGTGAGAGAGTAGTCGTGGATGATGCGGAAGAGGTCCTCCACCATGTCTGGTGATATCCCATACAGCTCTGCCTGACGCCTGTGGTGATGGATCATACTCTCAAGCCGTGCTGACTGTAGGGGCGTGAGGTGATGAGTTGCCTTCCACGCACCTATCTCTGTGGTCAATTCGGATCTCATAGAGAGGAGATGGATGAGGTCACTGTCGACCTTATCTACCTGCTCCCTGTAGGCGGTAAGGACGCAGTCACCATGGGTGGACTCCCCATGGAGGAGTGTGCTTATCTCCTCAGGGATGATTTGCTGGGCTGCATCGGTCAGGGCCGTCTCCGGGTGGTAGTGACTCTCGATGAAGAGTCCATCGTAGTCTCTGCGCAGCGCCTCCTCAACGATCTCTCTCAGTAGACGACGGTCTCCAGAGATGTGACTCGGGTCACAGAGGATCGGGAGCTCAGGATTGTGAGACTTAAAGTCATCTACCGCCTCCCACAAGGGGTCGTTACGAAGGAGTCCACTCGCCACAGTGGTGAATCCTCTCAGGATCAGTCCTATCCTTGTCAGGTGATGGCGCTGTAGTCGCTCGACCGCCCCTTGCCACAGCTGGAAGTCTGGCGCTATAGGATTCTTAACCAGTATGGTCAGATCATTACCATCAAGGACCTTTGCTATCTCCTCCACCACAAAGGGGGATCCTGTGGTACGGGCACCGAGCCAGACGAAGTCACACTTATACCTAAGTGCTATCCGTGCATGCTCCGGTAGGCAAACCTCAGTTCCCACTTTGAGCCCCAACTGGTCAGCGGCCTCACGCATCCAGCGTAGTCCGATCTCCCCGACACCCTCGAAGGCACCCGGTCGTGTCCGAGGCTTCCAGGCACCGGCACGGACCACCCCGATCCCACACACCTTGAGTCGGCGCATGGTCTCATAGATCTGCTCCTGAGACTCGATACTGCAGGGACCGGCGATGATCGGGAGATCGCCCTCATGCAATATCTCCCCAGGGAAGAGCGAAGGGATCATCAGGGATGGAGTATTCGTACTGCTGTCTCGACCAGCTTATAGGTATTGGATAAGGTGTCGCAGACTTCAGCTCCTGCCGCATTGGTATGCCCACCACCGTTGAAGAACTTGGTGGCAAATTCATTTACGGCAAAGCTCCCCTTGCTTCGCATTGAGATCTTGGTGTACTTCGGCATCTCATGGATCAGGATCGAGAACTCGATCTCCTTAGCTGCGAGGGGATCATTCACCAATCCTTCTACGTCACCGGTCTGGTAATTGTACTTTCCCTTATCTGCCATACTTAGGGTGATGATGGCAGTCTTGTACTGAGGGAAAAAGGTAAGCTTATCAGCCATCAAGTGCGCTGTGAGGCGCAGCTTATCAATGGTAAAGCTCCTATTGATTGCATCGTAGACGGCATCCTTACGCACCCCAAGCTCAAGCAACTCTGAGATGACCTGATAGATCTCAGGGTCCTCGGAGTTGTAGGCAAAGTTCCCCGTGTCAGTCATCATACCGGTGTAAATAGCCGTGGCTGCTTCCGTGGACAACCGGTCTCTCCATCCCATAGCACGAATCAGCTCATAGACAATCAGGCAGGTGGAGGATCTGTCGGGATAGGAGAAAGAGAGGTCTGCAAAGTCGGAGGGGTAGGGATGGTGATCGATCAGAAGCTTGAGCGCCTCCGACTCCTCCAGCGGGGCAGTCAGTTGCTCGACCCGCTTTGTCTCATTGAAGTCAAGGCAGAAGAGCCCCTCCGCCTCACGTATCGCCCGAAGGGCCTCCTCGGGCTTATCCTTAGCAATCAGAGCCTCTGATGCCCCAGGCAGGAAGACAAAGCTATCCGAGTAAGCTGTCGGGTAGACAACCGTGGCGGAGTGTCCTAAGGTCCCAAGTAATGAAGCAAAGCCGAGTGTGGAGCCTACAGCATCACCATCCGGTGAGACGTGCCCCAGGAGTGTAATACGGCGTGGTACGGAGAGGAAGTCCTGTAGCTTGGCGAGGTCTTCTTTAGCAAAGTCTATCTTCATTTGGTCTTATTTCTTAGGTCGGTTACCGGGTCTTCTGCCACCTCGACCACGAGAGGATCCTCCTCGTCTGCCGGAGCGACTCTTTCCTCTATCCTCTGAGGAGCGTGGCTTACCGGGCTTAAAGTCTGCCGGGAAGGCCGGGCGCTGCAGCTTGTAGCCGAGGAATTTCTCGATCCTGGCAAATGAGTCCTTATCCCTCGTGGAGACAAAGGTGACTGCGGAGCCTCTCAAGTTGTCTCCGCGCGATGTGCGACCAATGCGATGGACATAGTCCTCCGGGTCGGATGGCACATCGAAGTTGATGATCAGCTCAATATTATCGATGTCAATGCCGCGCGAGAGGATGTCGGTAGCCACGATGACGCTGGCATGTCCATTTCTGAAGCGGTGCATCACCTCATTGCGCTCCTCTTGGCTCAGGTCGGAGTGCATCTGCTCGACCGAGTGACCCTGCATACGCAGCATACGAGCAGCCTCCTTGACCCTCTTCTTAGCTGCGAGGAAGACGATGCACCTCTCCGGTCGCCGCTCATTGAGTATCGATACCAGTAGTGACAGCTTGTCGTCATCGGACACTATGAAAGCGGACTGGCTGATGCTCTCCGGGGGACGTGAGATGGCGATATTGACCTCCTTTGGCCGACGCATAATCTTGCGAGCAAAGGTTCGGATCTGCTCCGGCATAGTGGCAGAGAACATCACGGTCTGCACGCCTTTCTTGGGCAAGAGTGACTGGATCTTGAGTATATCCTCAGAGAAGCCCATATCCAGCATCCGGTCTGCCTCATCCAGGATGAAGAAACTCACCTGAGAGAGGTCGACTGAGTTCATATCAATATGGGACAGCAGACGCCCCGGGGTGGCTACGATGATATCGGCCCCCTTGGCCAGCGCTCTGCGCTGCTGCTCATACGCTATGCCATCGGTCCCTCCGTAGATCGGCTGTGCATTGACCTTCACGTAGTAGGCAAAGCCATCAATCTGACGGTCGATCTGCTGCGCCAGCTCTCTCGTCGGCGCCATAATGACGCAATTGACGTGATCCTTTGGGTAATCCCCGTAGGCTAATTCGCTCAGCACCGGGAGGAGATAGGCAGCAGTCTTGCCGGTACCGGTCTGGGCACATGCGATAATATCCTCACCATCCATAATTAGGGGAATCGTTGCTGCCTGTACCGGAGAGGGCTTGCCATAGTTCATTGTCTCCACCGCATCCTCGACATCAGGGTGGAGCCCAAAGTCATAAAAGGAGTCTATCTGTGACTCTTGGTTGGTCATATTTCTATCTTACGTACTATTATTCTGTCGTATCTGTCTTGCGGATCCTCTGATTGAGGGTATCTCTCAGGCTCTCTGCATCAGACCTGATGAGCCATACCTGGGGTGCCTCCAGCGATATGTCCGTAACCACGCGGATCTGCGGAAAGCGCTCTGCCATCTCTTGGGCGAGGTTATGCTTCACTACTGCGAAGTAGATCTTCCCTTTCACCATCTCCAGCATCATCTCAAGAGGCGGTAGATCAATCTCGCTTGGTCGGATGGCCGTGTAGGAGATATCGTGGAGGTTTTGTAGTATCAGCCGTGCCTCCTTATCCTCGGTAGAGTAGTAGACCTCCACGGGACTGGGACCACTCAGCACATCGCCCCAGGAGAGACTATCCTGCAGACTCATCAGTGCATAGTGCGAGCTGCTGATAGGGTCTGTCGTGAGGAGGTCGGAGCTCTCCGATAGATCTGTAGAGGCTTGCTGAGTGGCGAGGATATCGACTCTCTTCTCCCTCAGCAAGTCTGTTCCGAGGCTCTTCTCTGATACCGGCACCCATATATAGCTGATGCCGGTCAGCAACCTGTCTGCCACCTCAGGCAGCCTCCCCGAGATCTCACCCTCGTCATTGATCTCAAAGAGTCCCGGCTCCATTACCACCGCTATCCGTATTGGATGAAGACTATCTCCCGTGGGGACCTGTGCTATCCTCTCGATCGGACCAAGAGTCTCCCGAGGGGAAGTACCAGGGCGAAGTACGACAAAAAGGAGAACCCCGAGGATCACCACGAGAGCCGCGATCAAGGAGGCATAGGATCTACTGAACTTCATACTCTGGTATCAATTCTTCAGGTCCACAACCACACCAAACTGCACCTGAGGAGGGTAGGTGGGGTAGTAGGGCATAGTGAAGTGATTGGGCTTAAATACCTGTGCACCGACATTGTAGTATCTCACGAAGACGCGTGCTCGCTTGAGATGAAAATTGGCATACGCTGTCATCATAGGAGCATCCCTGCCGATAAGGATCTTATCCTGCGGCGTAAACATCTGCGTCGTCGGCTCATAGTAGGGTGCCGTATAGCTACTATGCCACTTGGCATCCACACCCACCTGTAGGGTCATTACCTTGGCGATGAGTCCGCTGAAGTAGAGATTGGCATACGCCGCAAACTCCGGCATCGGGATCACGTAGCTGTCGCTGCTGCTCTGCCAGACAAAGGAGGTCTCAAGATTGACAAACCTCCACCGCACTGCTTGGTCAAAGCCAGCACTGATCACTCTGACGTTGCCCTCATGCTGGATCGGCTGATAGGACACAGAGTCGACCTGGTAGGGCTGCTGAATCGTCTCTGCACGTACAAAGAGATGGGACTCTGTCGCAGGGATAGTAAGGTCAGCCCCGAGTCTCAGGCGCTGAGTATTCCTTAGCTCTCTATCCCAAGCGTGGAATGTACTCTTGAAGTGCTCCAAGAAGTAGGGCGGTACCGTATTGAGGAAAAGGCCATTTCCACTCAGGATCACGTCCCTCTTGAAGAGCTTCATCCTCAGATCCACGTTACCCCTCACATCGATCTCACCAGCGCGATAGCCCTCGATGCCTACTTGTCCCTGCACATACCACTTCAGGTGCTTAAAGGAGTCGCTCTTGATCCTCCCACCGACGAGGGTAGAGTGCAACTTAGCCCCCTGCTCCTCGTAAGGGAGGTCCAGTCGCTCAGCATCCTCCGGTAGGATGAGTGGTTGCTTATTGATCTGGTAGTCAAAGGAGGCAAAGGCGCTGATGCCCATCTTCGCCCACTTGTGGAAGCCCTCCATTAGCTCTACGCCCACGGTATTTGATATGGTAGCGCTGCTGAAGCGGTCGTAAGGATAGTACTTCATCCCCTCCTGCTTGGGGATGAATTTTTCCTTGAATCGACCAAGCAGAGCAGGGTCTTGTGAGACAAACTCGTGACTGCCTCGCTCTATCGTCAAGTCATGGAAGATTGAGGTGACAGGGACAAAGATCTTCTTCACCACTTCGTCCTTCTCCTCGTTGTTGTCTTCGTCTCCCTTATCCTTCGGTGGTGTGCTTCTCCTAAGTATCTTCTGCTCTTTAGGCGCCTCTGTTGGTACTGCAAGGGAGTCGGGTTTGGAAGTCACTTCCGGTGCTGTCGGTAGCGAGTCTTGCTTGGCTACCTCGTCCTTTAGTGTAGTCTTTGGGGCTTCGACTAGCTTCCCATCCTTGTCGTACTCGCGGTAGCGTCCGAGGCGGTATCTGTGGTGAAGCCGTCCGCGACCATAGGAGGCGGAGTTCCACGTAGACTTATATCGGGTCGGGATGTCGCGAGGCAGCAGTGTGCGTCGTCCACCGGCTATCTCCTCCACATTGGAGATATACCTCATGTCGGTGATACCGCCATTCTCCTGATTGATGACGTTGGTATTCCCCACCTCGGCAAAGATCTCATATCGCCCCTTGGTGTAGGAGCCAAAGATTCGGTAGGTGAGCGCTTGGGAGGCGGTATTATTGTACACGCCATTGGCCTTGTCAATCTCCGCTTCCCCACCGAGATTGACATTGGGACCCAAGTTGGTGGTAAAGAGGGCATGTAGGAGCTGCTCCAGCTCGTTTGATCCGCCCAGCTTCTGCACGCTAAGATAAGTGTAGGGCACCTTGGTGTCGAAGTATCTCGCCATGGTTCCTCGCCGGAGGAGGTGAAAGTAGGGCGCCAGGTAGTAAAAGTCTCCCCACTGGTCAATCGGCTGGTCGAAGTAGACCTTGGACTGATAGGGCCCTGCATAGGTGCCTAAGTAGCTCTCCACGATGCTCCTGCCCTCAATGTGCTCTCGTCTGAAGGAATTGAGCTTGAGGGTATCAATAGGAGCCGGCCTTAGGTCTCCCGTGCGACCGGTCAGGTAGTAGCTCTCAAGCGTCCCATGCCGATCGGCATCAGTGTCGTCATTGAGCAGCGAGTCGGGGGCGATGATACGATCCCGGAGTTGCTTGTCGATGTCTATCTGTCCCAGTGCTCTTCCCTCCCCAAGGAGCAAAAGGCAGCAGGTAGCAAGGATGGGAAAAAGGCTGCTCCTGCTCATCTCGGAAGTCGATTGCCAAAGGTGAGTGCTCTCTTTGAGCGGAGGGCAAGCGCCTCATCCAGCACTCCTCCTCGCACCACCGGAGCTCCATTAAGTATCGTCCCGACAACGCTGCTGTGGAAGGTACCTCCCTCAAAGGGACTCCAGCCACACTTGCTTCGGATCACCTCCTTTGTCACCGTAGTACTCTTATGAGGGTCTACCAGCACTAAGTCTGCGTAGTAGCCCTTACGTATAAACCCTCGCTCCTCAATGCCATAGAGTAGGGCAGGATTATGCGCCATATACTCCACTACCCGCTCGATCGGGAATATCCCCTCACGGACCAGCTCCAGCATAAGGGGGAGGGAAAACTGCACCAGCGGTCCGCCGCTCTTTGCTCCCAGGGCGCCGCCCACCTTCTCTTCCGGCAGGTGGGGCGAGTGGTCTGTCGAAACCACATCGATGAGGTTGCTATTGATGGCAGCTCTCAGAGCATCTCGGTCGCGCTCAGTCTTGATGGCGGGATTCCACTTTACCCTTGCCCCAAGTCGCTCGTAGTCCTTATCGGTAAACCAGAGGTAGTGCACGCAGACCTCCCCGGTGATCCTCTTGCTCCTGAATCCCTCTGCTGTGCGAGGCTTCAGCAATGACAGCTCGTCCTCGGTGGAGAGGTGGAGAATGTGAAGTCTTGCCCCTGTCTCCTCCGCCATGGCGACAGCTCGCCTGCTACACTCATAGCAAGCCTCTCGACTCCTGATGAGGGGATGAAACTTTACCTCCGGGTCGTCTCCGTATAGTGCAGTATATTTCGTCTTATTGGCTCGGATGATTCCCTCATCCTCACTATGGATGCAGATCAGTGTGGGACACTCCGCAAAGATCCTCCGGAGCGTCTCCGGAGAGTCGACCAGCATATTGCCGGTACTGGAGCCCATAAAGACCTTTACCCCGGGAGTGTACTTCAGATCAAGCCTTGCGAGTAGGTCGACATTCTCATTCGTAGCGCCGAACATAAAGGAGTAATTCCCCATTGACTCCTCCTCGGCGCGTCTCATTTTGTCCTCCCATGTCTCTATCGTGGTGGTCTGAGGGAGGGTATTGGGCATCTCAGCATAGGAGGTGACCCCTCCCAGCAGGGCGGCACCACTCTCTGTGGTGATGGAGCCCTTGGCGGTCAGCCCCGGCTCCCGGAAGTGGACATGCATGTCGATCACCCCCGGGAGGCAGAGGAGTCCATCTGCCTCGAGAACCTCATCGGCTGAGGGTAGGGGCTCCCCGTCTCGGATGATCTCCGTGATACGCTCCCCGGTGATCTGGACCGATCCACGGAAAGACTCGCCCTCGTTGACGATCTCAGCGTTGTGGATCAGTAGTCTCTTCTCTTCTCGTCTCATATCCTGTTGTCTTGGGTATCTTATGGGTGAGAGACCAGTAGCGCATCTTCAGTACACCGAAGAAAGCTTCGCCAAAGATACTTGAGCTCATCTTGCTGACGCCTAGTCTCCTATTCACAAAGATGATCGGCACCTCCTGTATCTTGAAGCCACAGAGCGTCGCTGTATACTTCATCTCGATCTGGAAGGCGTACCCCTTGAAGTGGATCTTATCCAGGTCGATCGTCCGAAGCACCTCGGCTCGGTAGCAGACAAAGCCTGCCGTGGCATCGTAGACCCTCATGCCCGTGATCGTACGGACATAGAGGGAGGCGAAATAGCTCATCAGCACACGACCGAGAGGCCAATTGACCACATTGATTCCGGTCAGATATCTCGACCCCACCGCCACGCCAGCTCCACCACTGTGACATGCCTCGTAGAGCTTGGGTAGGGACTTGGGATCGTGGCTAAAGTCGGCATCCATCTCCAGGATGTAGTCGTACTCGTACTCAAGAGCCCACTTGAAGCCGGCAATATAGGCAGTCCCGAGCCCTTGCTTACCACTGCGACTGAGCAGGAAGACCCGTCCCGGCTGCTCCTCAGCGATCTTGGTCACCTCGGCCCCGGTGCCGTCGGGCGAGCCGTCGTCCACGACGAGGATGTCAAAGGAGGGATCGCTCAGCTCCAGCACTGCGGCCGTGATGGCACGGATATTCTCTATCTCATTATAGGTAGGTATGATGACAAGCTGTCGCGTCATAGTTCAGTTTTCTTATCTGTGTGACTGAGGGCAAAAAAAGTGTAGGCGACGAATACCGTACCGATCACGAAGAAGAGGATCCACATACTCTTACCCTCTACAGCGGAGCCTCCGGCGATCATATACATAGCAGCACCGAGGAAGTTCATCCGCATCAGCCGCTTGGCACGTACCCCGAGAGAACTCACTTGACGCGCATCAACAATATGACTGATGATGATCAAGAGCCCGCCCGCAAAGAGCGTCCATCCGCCCACCTGGGGAAGCCAAATATGGAGAATGGCTCCGAGGGCGCAAGCTATCAAGCCGGCCGGATAGAGTGTATTGCTGATGCTCTTGTGCGGTCCCTTCTGACCGCCTCTCTGTAGGTCTGTCATTACTTCTTGTCCGGGTCTGTGAGCAAGTAGAGATCTTCGTCCTCCTCCTTCATCAGATAGCGCTCTCTTGCATACTTCTCAAGCATATCACGCTTGTACTTGATCTCATCAAGGTGCTTCTGAGACTTCTTGATCTCATCCTTGTAATACTGATACTCCTCCTGCTTCTCCTTGAGCTGTCGGGAGGTCTTGATCTGAGACCAAATACTATGCTGACCAGGGACCACAAGCATTACGGCAAGCAGTCCGGTCATCAGGAAGAATGGATTGACGTTGTAGAAGAAGTCTTTCACCCTCTGCCAATATCCCTTAGCTGACATATATGGAAGTCTATATAAAGAGCCTATGAAGAGTTGGACAAACGTAGCACTACTATCTGACTACAAAGGTAGCAAATAATCCGCCGCTGGTGGATCGCTAAGCGATTTTGCAGAGAGCAGTCGTGTGCTTACAGGGAGTTGGTCCCTATGAGTAGGCACACGTCATTGATCCACGCTTCCTGACGGCCCGATGATTGCCTACGAGGAGGCAATCTATGCGGAGCGAAAAAGCCCGATTCAATCGTCCATCCTGACCGCCCTTATGGAGGCGTTTATCTAATACCGATATTAGAGAAGACTAATATCGGTATTAGACAAGACTAATATCGGTAAAAGAATTGAGCCTGCAGTCGGGGCGATTTTTCTGACATCTGTCGGCAGACAAAAAGAGTATGTCCGGTCTCTGATCAGGAGCCGGATGGTGGTGATAGGCTTAGAGGATTATCGCAAGTGCTTTGTAGTGCCGGAATAAGTCATCAATGCTGCTTTTAGTGTCTATCTGTCCGCTCCTATGAGGGTATATGCCCCATTTGTCGCTCTCTGACTAATTTTTCTGACCGCTATGATCGGGAGGTGTCGTAATAATTGTGTACTTTCGCAATTGTGAAGTACGAAGCACAAATACCTTTTTAATCATAACACGTACACATGTCAAAATTCTTATCCCTTATGACCCTTGCGGCGACCGGAGCACTTATGCTCTGCTCTCCGGTGAGCGCAACAACGGCAAGTGAGACCGCCGGCGAGGGTAAAGTCTTCACCGCTGAGGCGATGCACAAGCTCTATCGCATCGGGGGCATCCAGCTCTCTCCGGACGGGAAGCACTTCATCTACACCCGCTCTATGGCTCAGCTTGAGCAGAATAACTTCTACTCCGAGATCATGGTCGGTGAGACTGGTAAGCCCGGTAGCGGACGAGCCATCCTCGGCAAGAATGCCGGTCACTCTCCGGTCTTCCTTGACGATCAGACGATTGCTTTTGTCTCCGCAAAGGGAGACAAGGCTCAGATCGCTCTCTGCAGCTTAGACGGCAGTAACCTCCGCGTGGTGTCAGACTATGACTTCGATGTGATCGACTTCCTTTACTCTCCCGATCGGAAGAAGGTGGTCGTCATCCGCGAGGTGATGCTCCCGGAGATCTCCAAGGAGGAGAACCCTGACCTCGGGAAGCAGACCGGGCATATCTATGATGACCTGATGTACAAGCACTGGGATGAGTGGAATGTCTCCGTGCCTCAGTCCTTCATCGCCACGGTAGACACTGATGGCAAGGTCTCCAAGGAGCTTCGCTCAATCCTCAATGAGGGCGAGCTCTTTGAGTTGCCGACCAAGCCCTTTGGCGGTACAGAGCAGCTGAGCTGGACTAAGGACAGCAAGCAGATCGCCTACTCGTGCCGTAAGAAGGTGGGTAAGGAATACGCTGTCTCGACCAATACGGATATTTATCTTTTTGACCTCGAGAGCGGCAAGACGACCAACCTGACAGAGGGGATGATGGGCTACGATACCAATCCTACCTTCTCTCCCGACGGGACTAAGCTTGCGTGGCTCAGTATGGAGCATGACGGCTGTGAGTCGGACCTTCCGAGGATCTTCGTGATGGATATGAAGAGCGGGAAGAAGACCTTTGTCTCCAAGGACTATGAGTACTATCCACAGCAGCTGGGCTGGTGCTCTTGTGGTAAGAAGCTCCGCTTTGTCACCCCGGATCACGGCACGTCCAATCTCTTTAGCATCAATATTGAGACCGGGAAAGCTGAGCAGATGACAAAGTACGATCTCGCCGATGTGACGGGCTTCGCAGGCGAGGGTAAGGAGATGCTCCTCACCATCCAGTCGATGGCAGAGCCTACGTCCGCCTTTGTTTACGATGTCGCAAAGGGTGAAGCGACCAAGCTGACCCCTGACAATGATGCCTTCCTTGCTGACTATCCCAATGTGACCGTGCAGCGTCACATCGTCAAGACGACCGATGGCAAGGATATGATTACTTGGTTCATCCTGCCACCCAACTTTGACCCCAATAAAAAGTATCCAACTGTCCTCTTCTGCGAGGGTGGTCCTCAGAGCCCGGTGACACAATTCTGGAGCTACCGCTGGAACTTCCGCACCTTTGCCTCCGCCGGCTTCATCATGGTAGCGCCAAACCGTCGCGGTACCATCGGTAATGGCAAGGAGTGGACGGAGCAGATCTCTGGTGACTATGGCGGTCAGAATATCAAGGACTACCTCTCCGCGATCGACTACGCTGCCACGCTGCCCTATGTGGATAAGGATCGGCTCGGTGCCACCGGTGCCAGCTATGGTGGATTCTCTGTCTACTATCTCGCCGGGCACCATGAGGGCCGCTTCAAGGCGTTCGCTGCCCACGCCGGGATGTTCAATCTCGATGCGCAGTATCTGGAGACAGAGGAGCTCTGGTTTACCAACTGGGACCTCGGTGGTCCCTTCTGGGAGACAGATAAGGAGCGGGTACGCAACTCTTACTCCTTCTCCCCTCACCACTTCGTCGACAAGTGGGACACGCCGATCCTCTGCATCGCCGGTGGGTATGACTTCCGCATCCTCTACTCTCAGGGTATGCAGGCCTTCAATGCTGCTCAGCTGCGAGGCATCCCCTCTCGTATGCTCTACTTCCCCGACGAGAGTCACTGGATCCTGAAGCCGCAGAATAGCGTCCTCTTCTATCGCACTTGGATCGACTGGATGAATAAGTGGCTCAATAAGAAGTAACACGAGCCCTACAAAGCACAAGAGAGGCTGTCCGATCATCTCGGACAGCCTCTCTTGTGTTATAGGTCTCGGACTGGGTCCCAGACGGGGGTGGAGGGAAGTGGGGCGATGAAGGTGATTGGCTCCCGACGGACCGGATGCGTCAGAGAGAGCGAGCGGGCATGGAGAGCTATGGACGCATCTGGGAGGGGGTGAGAGGCGCCGTACTTGACATCTCCGACGATGGGGCAACCTATAGCTGCCAGCTGGGCACGGATCTGGTGATGCCGTCCGGTGTGGAGGTGGATCTCCAGTAGCGTCTGCCCCTCGGTAGGCTGAGCTACCACTCGATACTCCAGCACCGCCTCTTTCGCCTCCTTCGTCCCCTCGCGGACCGGGTAGCTCTTATTCTGATCCCTATTGCGAAGGAGATGGTGGGTCAGGGTGGCAGCAGGGCGCTCCGGACGTCCCTCCACAAGGGCGAGGTAGACCTTCTCGAGGTCGTCCCTATGGCGAAAGGCGTCATTGAGTCGTGTGAGTGCCTTGCTGGTGCGAGCAAAGAGTACCACCCCGCTCACAGGTCGGTCAAGCCGGTGTGCCACCCCGAGGAAGACAGCTCCGGGCTTACTGTACTTCTCCTTGATATAGGCTTTGCAGGTCTCCACAAGTGGCTCATCTCCGGTACGATCCCCCTGTACGATCTCACCGGGAGCCTTGGAGACAGCGAGCAGGTGGTTGTCCTCGTAGAGTACCTCCATAGGATCAGAGTGCCATACCGCCACAGACCTGCAGCACCTGTCCGGTGATGTAGGAGGCATTATCAGAGAGGAGAAAAGCGACAGCACGGGCGACATCCTCAGGCGTGCCTGCCCGACGGAGCGGGATCTCTGCTGTCCACGCCTTAGTCTGCTCCTCGCTTAGCTGAGAGGTCATATCAGTCAGGATAAATCCGGGTGCGACCGCATTCACGCGGATGCCGCGACTACCCACCTCCTTGGCGAGCGACTTCGTGAAGCCGATGATCCCGGCCTTGGAGGCAGAGTAATTGGTCTGACCGGCATTGCCGTGGAGGCCAACGACCGAGGAGAGGCTGACGATGGCTCCGCTGCGAGCGCGGATCATAGTGGGGAGTAGGGCAGAGGTGACATTGAAGACACTCTTCAGATTTGCACCGATGACGCTGTCCCATTGCTCCTCGTCCATGCGCATCAGGAGTCCATCGCGTGTGATGCCGGCATTATTAACTAAGTAATCAATGGTGCCGAAGTCTCTGAGCACGTCGGCGACAAAGACCTTGGCTGCCTCGTGGTCTGCAGCATCAAGAGCGTAGGCCTTGGCCTCCACACCCATTCCACGGAGCTCCTCCTCAAGAGAGGTAGTATTGGCATTGAGAGATCTGCCACAGAAGGCTATTTGGACGCCTCTCGAGGCGAGCTCGAGACAGATGGCGCGACCGATGCCACGGCTTCCACCGGTGACGATGGCGGTCTTGTGAGTCTGAGTAGTAGTCATATCGTGTGTTGGATTATTCTTTATCTTCTTTATCATTGCCTATCCCCTTGAGGATAAGGTCGTAGACGATAAAGTAGGTACGCATGAGCGACTCGCGTGAGCGTCCCAGCTGACCCCGGATGTAGGGTACCTCAAGCCCCTTGAGGCAGGCGTGTAGGAGCATCGTGGTGCGGGTCGGGTCAAGTGTGGGGCGAAAGTAGCCTCCGGAAATCCCCTCCTGCAGCATCTGGCGGATGAGACGTCGCTCAAGTACATCGAAGCGCACTCTGGCCCGCTCAAGAGTGGCGATGTCATTGAAGAACTCAGCCTCCAGTGTCCCATTCCACATCACTACATTATTGATCATCTCCTCACGGTGCCCTATGTAGCGCATGAGTTTCTCCGGTGTAGGGACGGGCTGATTGACAAACTTCTCCAGCTCGCTGTAGAGGAAGTCAAACTCCTCCTTGATCACCTCTAAGTAAATGTCCTCCTTGGTGCTGAAGTAGGTGTAGAGCGTACGACGGCTCTTTCCCGCACTCCTGGCGATGCCATTCATCGTTGTGTCACGGAAGCCCAGCGAGGCGAAGAGGTCTCGAGCTACCTTGATGAAGTGCTGTCGAGTCCGCTCCGCCGTTGCTGTACGACGCTTCCGTTTCTTTACCTCAGCCATTGTGCGTCACTTCTCTCGGAAGAAGATGTTGATCGGGGTGCCACTGAAGTCCCAGTTGGCCCGTATCTTATTCTCAAGGAAGCGCTTGTAAGGCTCTTTGATCCACTGTGGCAGGTTGCAGAAAAAGACAAAGCTCGGGACTGTAACACCGGGGAGCATGGTGATGTACTTGATCTTGATCATCTTTCCCTTGATCATTGGGGGCGGGGTGGCGCCTATGATAGGAAGGAGTACCTTATTGAGCTGACCTGTAGTGATGCGGGTCTTCCGCTTGGCATAGATCTCCTCAGCGAGGTCGAGGATCTTAAGTACCCTTTGCCTCGTCAGGGCGGAGATAAAAAGGATCGGGAAGTCGGTGAATGGAGCCAATCGGGCGCGGATAGCTGCCTTGTAGGTCTCCATTACTTCCTTGCCCTTCTCCTCGATCAGGTCCCACTTATTGACACAAACGATGAGACCCTTGTTATTCTTTCGGACGATGGAGTAGACATTGACATCCACAGCCTCAATGCCTTGGGTGGCGTCAAGCATCAGGACACAGACGTCAGAATTCTCTATCGCCGTGATGCTACGGAGTACAGAGTAGTACTCAATATCCTCACTCACCTTCCTCTTCTCTCTCACACCGGCGGTGTCCACGAGGAGGAGGTTGTGCCCAAAGCGATCGTAATGTGTGTAGATAGAGTCCCTCGTGGTGCCGGAGATATCGGTCACGATGTGGCGATCCTCGTCCAGTAGTGTATTGACTAAGGTGGACTTACCGGCATTGGGTCGGCCAACGATGGCGAGACGAAGCATATCCGGTACCTTCTCTTCCTCGATGCTCTCTTCCGGAAGCATTGAGACCAAGACATCGAGGAAGTCACCTGTGCCGGCGCCGTTTGTGGCAGAGATTGGGTAGGGGTCCCCGAGTGAGAGGGCGTAAAACTCCGCAGCATAGGCATCCATGGTAAAGTTGTCTGCTTTATTTGCCACCACCATGAGCGGCTTGTCTGTGCGACGAAGCATATTCGCAATCTCCATATCCAGTGGCGTGAGTCCCTCCTTCACATCGACGAGGAAGACGATAAGATCTGCCTCTGCAAGACCCATCTCTACCTGCTTATTGATAGCGGACTCAAAGGTCTCATCACTCTGACCGACCCAGCCACCGGTGTCGACTATGCTGAAGGAGCGCCCCTGCCACTCGCAGCGACCATACTGACGGTCGCGGGTGGTGCCGGGGGTGTCGGAGACGATCGCCGTACGTGACTCAGTGAGGCGATTGAAGAGAGTGGACTTGCCGACATTAGGTCGACCGACAAGTGCTACCAGTTTGCTATTGGCCATAGGGTGTATCTGTCTATTGCGTTATCGGTATTGAAATAGGTTACTCAGCTCTTGGACTCGTAACCGAAGGATTGGAGTGCTCGATCGCTATTGCGCCAGTCATCGGAGACCTCCACTTCAAGGCGGAGGAAGATCTTCTTCCCGAAGAATCTCTCTAAGTCTCGACGGGCAAGGGTAGAGACTTTCTTAAGCGCTATGCCGCCCTTGCCGATGATGATCCCCTTCTGGGACTCTCGCTCGACAAAGATTGTCCCTGTGATGCGGATCAAGTCATCGGACTCCTTGAAGGACTCTATCGCGACCTCACAGGAGTAGGGGACCTCCTCCCTGTAGTAGAAGAAGATCTTCTCGCGGATAATCTCCGAGACAAAAAAACGTGCCGGCCTATCGGTCAGCGCATCCTCGTCAAAGTAAGGGGGCGCTACCGGGAGTAGCTCGGGGATGCGCTCCTTGAGATAAGGAATGCCGGCCCCATGCAGAGCAGCAAGAGGGAGGATCTCAGTGGCATTAGGAAGCCGGTCTCTCCAGCTCTCTATAAGTGCTGCCAGCTCCTCCTGACTCATAAGATCTGCCTTATTGATCAGGACGAGGACGGGGATGTCAAGCTTGGCCACTTGAGCGATGAAGTCCGCATTCTTGTCTGCCTGCTCAATGGTATCTGTGACATAAAGGAGGATGTCGGCATCCTCAAGGGCACTGCGTGAGAAGGAGAGCATATCCTCCTGCATACGATACTTGGGCTTGAGCACCCCCGGAGTGTCGCTGTAGACGATCTGCATACGATCGCTATTGACGATGCCAATAATGCGGTGTCTCGTCGTCTGCGACTTATTGGTGATGATGCTGAGTCGGTCACCTACCAGCTGATTCATCAGGGTAGACTTACCGACATTGGGGTTGCCAACGATGTTGACAAAGCCGCTCTTGAAGTTTTCTATCTTATCCATCTACTACTCTTACTCCTCCGGTGTCTCGTAGGCCCACTTAAGTAAGGCCGTCCCATAGGTGAGACCGGCGCCAAAGGCGGTCATTATGATATTATCTCCCCTTCGTATCTGTTTCTCGCACTCACTGAGAACAATGGGTATGGATGAGGAAGAGGTGTTGCCACAGTGCCCGATATTGACTAACAGTCGGTCCATCGGCAGCTCAAGGCGCTCAGCCACAGCACTCATAATCCTGAGATTGGCTTGGTGAGGAACCACCCATGCCACTTGATCCTTGGTGAGCCCATTTCGTGTGAGTACTTCTTGCGCAGTCTCGCCCATAGTCGAGACTGCGCACTTGAAGATCACTCTTCCATTCATCTTGATGAAGTGCTCCCCATTATCAATCGTCTCGTGCGAGGCGGGTCGGGCGGAGCCTCCGGCAGGGATGATCAAGTCATCGCGGTGACCGATATTCTTATTCCCGATCAGGATGTCTATCACCCCCATATCGTCCTCAGTCGGCTCAATAAGTGTCGCAGCACCTCCATCGCCGAAGAGGGGTAGGGTCGACCGATCAGAGGGGTTGGCAAAGTAGCTATTCTTCTCTGCTGTCACTAGAAGGATCTTACGATACAGCCCACTCTCAACTAAGCCTCGAGCGATCTGTAGCCCGAAGATAAATCCGCTGCATGCCGCCTGAAAGTCGTAGCAAGGCACACCATCCGGGATCCCCGCCTCGGCTGCTATGATGGATGCCGTTGATGGGAAGATATAGTCCGGGGAGTTTGTTGAGCAGATCACCATATCTATCGTCGATAGATCCATTGGGTGACGTCTCACCAAGTCACGGATTGCCTCCACGCCCAGCACAGAGGCTCCCTCAGTGCGGTCTCTAAGTATGTGACGCTGATGGATGCCGACCCGTGTCGTGATCCACTCGTCTGAGGTGTCAACCATCTTGGCAATGTCGTCATTGGTCAATATATCCTTGGGCAGATAGTGTCCAATGGCAGTGATAGCAGCTCTGAGGTGCTTTGTCATATAATGCTATAGAGTGTACGTCTGTGCCGTAGGAAGGGGAAGGAACAAGTGTGCAATCGGCAAACCCTTCTCCTTTACAACGCCAAAGGTACAAATTTCTCATCTTATCTGATGAGTGTGCAATTTGCCTACACTGGCACTACATCCCGTAGCGTATGCATAGAGAGCAAGAACCTGTCGAAGAACTCTCCCTGTCGGCCTAGCTTTGCAGAGAGCATCCAGCGACAGCGTCACTGAGGGTCGGTCTGCAGATCGCCTGGGCGTGAGGGGTAGAGTGTCTCGTAGGTGTTGTCATCGTAGTAGATGATGACCCTCTGCACCCGCTTGACAGACACTTTCGCAAAAGGACCGAGTGAAGGAAGACTTTTTCTCTCGGTAGGCGATTTTTCCGAGCTCGTCCGGGGCTCGGGAGTAGGCCTTTCAGTGAAGTTGGTCGCTGCTGTAGTACCTTGGAAAAGGGAGATCGTGGAGCTCTTTGCTCGCTCCTCACTATAAGCCTCTGTCCACATCGAGCCATTGCCATGTAGGAGCCATTCGTACTCGTACTGGGGGTACGTGCTGAGTATCTTCGTGATTACCTCTATGCTGGGATTATTTCTCCCGGTGAGTACGTGATTCAGCGTCGACGTATTGATGCCGGTAGACTCTGCGAAGGCGGCCTGGGTGACTCCCTCAGTCTCTATGATTAGCTTAATTCGGTCCCTTGTATCCATATATAAATGTATAATTGGCGTTCAGAGTCGTGTATACCCACTCTCACTATGCAAATATATATGTAAATATCGATACAATCCCACTTGAATGGATGGATTAACGATCACGAGTATCAATGCGTGTGTGTAGCCACTTAGAATAGTGTCAATCGTTATGGTGTTAAATTAATGGTTTCCAACACTCTATAATTCATGAAAACGTGTCAGACAGCTACTGAGGGATCCTCGCGGTTCATAGAGGCTAAATTAATTCTAAATATTCGCCTATAACTTAATGGTATTCATAGCTATATAACCTCAGATTACAAGACACTTCCTTGAGGATTTCAGAGTGCTTATTGTTCCACGAATGGGTGGGGATAGTCCACGAGGACAGAGAGTTTTCCGAGCGGCGTCTCTGTATGTATACATTCTTTGGTCTGTATATACATATACCAGTGTTTACTTACGTGGATATTTGAGGGTGTCTATGATTGGAGTGTGGGGAGATAAGGTAATAATCGTAAATTTGGGAGTATGAGATGAACCTTGAATAGACGAGTGGGGGAGGCATTCCGAAATGTATGCGACAGATGAAAGACCTAACGATGTCCGTGTGCGACATACGACACTACAGCGATACGCTCTATGGCATACGCTTGGAGCCTATTGATAGGGCAATTAAGGTGACACCCTTTGCCCCCGGACAATTCGTACAGCTACGGATCCATGCACCGGAGGTACTACTGAGACGCCCTATCTCTATTTATGGAGGGAGTGAGAAGCACTTAGACCTACTGATCCAAGTTGCCGGTAAAGCGACACGTTACTTGAGAGACGCTCCCATAGGGACGAGCGTGGAGGTGCTGGGACCCCTCGGTAACCACTTTAGCGATCCTATCGGTGAGAGTCCTCTATTGGTAGGTGGCGGAGTGGGCATTGCCCCCCTCCTGACGATGGGTCGCCACCTACTCAGTCAAGGATACGAGCCGACTTTTCTCCTCGGAGCTCGTACTGACAGCGCCTTTCCTGATCTTGCCCCCTTTGAGGAAGTGGGCGATCTCCTCATCACTACGGAGGATGGGAGCCTCGGCGAGCAAGGCTTCGTGACTGAGCACACTATCTGGGGCAAGAGGACATTTTCTGATATATACTGCTGTGGTCCCACCCCGATGATGAAGGCGGTTGCAGATATCGCCCGTAGGAATAAGATCAGGTGCGAAGTGTCTCTGGAGAATATGATGGCCTGTGGCATCGGTATCTGTCTCTGCTGCGTAGAGCCAACGGTGCGTGGTAATGTATGCGTCTGTACGGAGGGACCTGTATTTAATATCGAGGATCTATTGTGGCAATGAAGCAGATGAACGACTTAACGACTAGGATAGGCAGTCTCGTGCTGAAAAATCCTGTCACTACAGCCTCCGGAACCTTTGGCGATGGTGTGCTGATGAATCAGGTGTACGATGTCTCTCAGCTGGGTGGGATCTTTGCGAAAGCGGTGACGTTGGAGCCACGTCAGGGAAATCCAAAGCCGCGTATGGCGGAGACCCCATCGGGGATGATCAATGCTGTCGGGCTGCAAAATAAGGGGCTTGACTACTGGATTGATCACATCTATCCTGAGGCCAATCGACTTGGTACCGAGATCATACCCAACGTAAGTGGCTCCACGATAGCCTCCTACGTACAGGTGGCAGAGGCTCTTAATGATCTCGATCTGGTACATGCGATCGAGCTGAATATCTCTTGTCCAAACGTGAGGGATGGGGGTATGCTCTATGGAGTCTCTTGCGAAGGCACTGCCGAGATCGTAAAGGCAGTGCGGAGGGTCTTCGATAAGACGCTCATCGTCAAGCTAACGCCCAATGTGACCAGCATAACCGACATTGCTCAGGCTGCTGTAGACGAGGGCGCTGATGCACTGTCGCTGATCAATACCATCATGGCTATGGCAGTCGATGCGGAGCATAGGAGACCAAAGATCTCCACCATCACCGGTGGTCTCTCTGGTCCTGCAGTCAAGCCTGTGGCACTAAGGATGGTATGGCAGGTGTCTCAGGTCGTCGATGTGCCGCTGATAGGCATTGGTGGGATCTGCGACTGGAGGGATGCGATCGAGTTCATCCTATGTGGTGCCTCGGCAGTTCAGATCGGCACTCAGAATTTCGTCGATCCTCTGGCTCCTCTCGGTGTGATAGCAGGGATCGACGACTATATGACCCGACACCACTTCTCGTCCGTTACGGAAATGGTTGGGGCGCTGGTCACCGACTAAGACGACTTCCGTTTTTACCTGGGCGGACACCTCTTTTTTTAGCTTATGTCCATCCATTTGATACCACAGCTTGTGACGGACGAGAGAGAGCACGGACACACTCGATTCTTTTACCGGTATTAGTGACGACTAATACCGGTAAAAGAATTCGCTAATACCGATATTAGACTGAGGGTTCATTTGACGGAGGTACGCTTGGTTTTGCTATAGACCTAATGTAACCCGTTGCCTATTGATAATCAGTCTGTAGTGATCCGATTAAAATTGCTTCCTCTGCTTGGACCGTGAGGCTTAGGCTTGAGACGGCGAACACTGAGGCGATTGCCACGGAAAAGTGGTCATTCTGAGAAGCAGAGTTGTCATTTTTTTGGTATTTTTGCACGCAATAGAATAGTCAGACAGACTAAGAGAGTAGCTTTATGTCCTACAACTTCACAGAGATAGAGAAAAAGTGGCAAGCCTGGTGGCGAGACCACAATATATACAAGGTCACGGAGGAGCCATCTAAGAAGAAGTTTTACTGCTTGGATATGTTCCCTTACCCCTCTGGAGCCGGTCTCCATGTGGGGCATCCGCTCGGCTACATTGCCTCGGACATACTGAGTAGGTACAAGCGGCTCTGCGGCTTCAATGTCCTCCACCCTATGGGATATGATGCCTATGGTCTGCCGGCGGAGCAGTATGCGATCCAGACGGGACAGCATCCTGCCGTCACCACCAAGATCAATACCGACAGGTACAGGAAACAGCTGGACAACATCGGATTCTCTTACGACTGGAGTCGAATGGTCATGACCTGCGATCCGGAGTACTACAAGTGGACGCAGTGGGCATTTATCCAGATGTTCCACTCCTACTACGATACTCATGAGGATAAGGCTCAACCGATCTCCACGCTTGTGGATCACCTGTCCAAGAGGGGAACAGAAGGACTGAGCGCCGAGGGGTCTGAGGAGCTCTCGTTCAGCGCTGATGAGTGGAATGGGTGGGATGAGAAGCAGCAGCAGGAGGTGCTGATGAATTACCGGCTCGCTTATAGAGGCGAGACGATGGTCAATTGGTGTCCTGCCCTTGGCACCGTGCTTGCTAATGATGAGGTGAGCGAAGGCTTATCTGTACGTGGTGGGCATCCTGTGGAGCAGAAGGTTATGAAGCAGTGGTGCCTTCGCGTGTCAGCTTATGCGGAGAGACTTCTGTCGGGTTTGGACCATATAGACTGGACGCCCTCGATCAAGGAGACCCAGCGCAACTGGATCGGTCGCTCAGAGGGGGCGGAGATTACTTTTCACCTCAAGAATAGTGACGAGTTGATTACGGTCTTCACCACGCGGGCGGACACGCTCTACGGGGTGACCTTCATGGTGCTTGCTCCTGAGAGTCCTCTCGTGCAGGAGGTGACCACGGCTGGGCAGAGGGAGGCGGTCGATGCCTATCTTGATCGGACGAAGAGGCGATCCGAGAGAGAGCGTATGATGGACCATTCGGTCTCCGGAGTCTTCTCCGGCAGCTACGCCATCCATCCGATAACGGGCGATGAGATCCCGATCTGGATCAGCGACTATGTACTCGTCGGCTATGGTACCGGCGCCGTGATGGCAGTACCGGCTCACGACTCAAGAGACTTTGCCTTCGCAAAGCACTTCGCTCTCCCTATCATCCAAGTGGTCCAGGGAAGAGGCACTGAGGTGAGCGACCCGGCAACTTGGGGGGAGTCTCTCGATAGTCACGAGGGGACGATGATCCACTCCGGCTTCCTTGACGGGATGAGTGTTGATGAGGCGATCGCTGCGATGAGGAACTACGTAGACGAGCACAAGCTTGGTCGCAAGCGTGTCAATTACCGACTGAGGGATGCGATATTCAGCCGACAGAGATACTGGGGAGAGCCGATCCCCGTCTACTACAAGGACGGCATCCCTTACACGCTGGATGAGTCGGAGCTGCCACTGGAGCTCCCCGAGGTGGACAAGTATCTGCCTACAGAGTCAGGGGAGCCACCCCTCGGTCGGGCCAAGGACTGGTGTACCAAGGAGGGCTACCCCCTGGAGCTGTGCACGATGCCCGGGTTTGCCGGCAGCTCAGCCTACTACCTGCGATATATGGATCCGCACAATCGGCAGGCACTTGTCAGCAAGGAGACTAATGAGTACTGGAGAAGTGTGGACGTCTACGTGGGGGGGACAGAGCATGCGACCGGTCACCTGATCTATAGTCGCTTCTGGAATAAATTCCTTTACGACCTCGGCTATGTCTGCGAGGATGAGCCCTTCCGTAAGCTGATCAATCAAGGCATGATCCAAGGAAAGTCAAGCTTTGCCTATCGTGTCATCGGGACCAATACTTTCGTCTCACTGGGTAAGAAGGATGCCTATGAGGTCCAGCCGATCCATGTGTCGGTCGGGATCGTCCATAATGACCGACTGGATCTGGATGCTTTCAAGGCCTCTCAGCACGAACTTAGTGATGCAGACTTTATCCTCGAGGACGATGGCTCCTATATCTGCGGTAGTGCCGTGGAGAAGATGAGCAAGTCGTACCTCAATGTGGTCAACCCTGACGATATCATCGAGCAGTATGGCGCTGATACCCTGAGGGTCTATGAGATGTTCCTTGGTCCGATAGAGCAATCCAAGCCTTGGGATACAAATGGAATCGATGGAGCCTTCCGTTTCCTTCGTCGCATCTATGGCTTCTTCTTCGATGACGAAGGGACGCTAAGGGTGACGGGCGATGAACCATCAAAGGACTCACTGAAGTCCCTGCACACTGCTCTTAAGAAGGTGACCGAGGGCATTGAGTCCTACTCCTTCAATACATGTGTGAGTGCAATGATGGTCTGCGCCAATGACCTTGCGAGCCAGAAGTGCATCTCCAAGTCATTGCTTCAGGACTTTATCGTAATGCTCTCTCCCTTTGCGCCGCACCTCGCTGAGGAGGTGTGGCATGCACTGGGACACTCTGATAGTGTCGTGGATGCCAAGTGGCCGGAACTAAATGAGGACTTCCTCAAGGAGTCCACGATTACCTACCCGATATCCTTCAATGGTAAGGTGCGCTTCACGATGGATCTCCCTGCAGAGATGAGTAAGGTAGAGATTGAGGAGGAGGTGCTTCGGTCTGAGGATACTCTGCGATACCTTGAGGGTAAAGAGCCTCAGAGGGTCATTGTGGTACCTCATAAGATTGTCAATATTGTCCTTGGAAAGTAAAAGGACGCTTTCACGAATAGTTTTATTTAACTTATAAATCATGGGCATAAGTAAATCAGCTAAGCTCTGGCGCGAGGTAGAGGATTATATCCTGATCTTCCTTACTCTGCTCCTGTACACCTTCTTCTGGAGAGGGTTTATCTTTTCGCACGAGATCACCTCGGGCGGACTCTCCGGTATCGCCTCTGTCATTACTTGGGCCTGTGATAAGGCCGGTATGACCTTTGACGTGGGTTGGCCTTACAATATCATCAATGGTATCCTAGTGATCCTGTCGGTGATCATACTGGGGTGGAAGTTCTCCATCCGCACTGTATTTAGCGTGATTGTCCTTGGTATCTCTATACCGGCTTCAGGACAATTCTTTGATACCCCGATGCTGCCCGATGATCCGGCTATGGCTGTGATCATCGGATCTATCGGTATCGGATTCAGCCTTGCAATGATCTTTGCAAGGGGTGGCTCGACGGGTGGTACCGATATTATCGCATCAATCATCAATAAGTACAAGCATATGGCCATTGGCCGTGCTCTCTTAGCGATCGATGTGATCACCGTGGGACTCTCATGGTTTATCTTTCAGGATCCGGACAAGCTGGTATACTCCTTTATCCAGATCATCACCTGCAATCTCTCGGTAGACTTCTTCCTCAATGGCTACCGTCAGTGTGTGCAGTTCTTCATCATCTCCTCTAAGTACGAAGAGATCAGTCAGCTGATCATCAAGGAGGCAGGTCGCGGTGTGACCCTGCTCAAGGGTGTAGGGGCATTCTCCGGATCTGATATGAAGGTGATGATGGTCATTGCCAGACGCGCTCAGACAGCTACGATTATGAGGATTGTGAAGGACATTGACGAGCGAGCCTTTATCACCGAGGCACCAGTGAGGGGAGTCTATGGCGAGGGCTTTGACGTCAATTATGTCAAGCCCACAAAGAAACAGAGAGAGGGACTTGAGGAGGTGACCTCCAAGGCGAGCCAAGGTGAGGACTAACCGGAGTAATATGTGCGAGAGACATCGGCTGCTCTTGGCGACTCACAATGAGCATAAGACTCAGGAGATAAGAGATCTCATCCTACTCGAGGGACTGCCGTATGACGTGGTGTCCCTCCACGAGATGGGCGATGATGAGGAGATAGAGGAGACGGGGACGACGATCCGCGAGAACTCTATGATCAAGGCTCAGACTTGTCATCAGCGTCACCACATGGACTGCTTCGCTGATGACACCGGTCTCGAGGTGGTAGCTCTTGACGGTCGCCCCGGCGTCTATACAGCTCGCTATGCGGGACCGGAGTGCCGTCCGGCAGATAACATCCGGAAGCTCCTACACGAGATGGATGGAGTAGAGGACCGGAGCGCAGTCTTCCGGACTGTCATCACTCTGATCTTGGATGATCAGCAGCACTGCTTTGAGGGCGAGGTCCGCGGTGTGATTACGGAAACGCCTCAGGGGGAGGGTGGATTTGGCTATGACCCGGTCTTTCGCCCTGAGGGATTTGATCGCACCTTTGCGGAGATGAGTGAGGAGGAGAAGAATCGCATCAGCCACAGAGGGAGAGCCACAGAGGCACTGATCCGTTTCTTAAGGTCACTGTAGTCAATATCCGCCTATGAGCGTGGGAGCATCGGGGATCAGTCTCTTTGAGGACGAAGAGGAGGTAAAGGCGTATAAGCTGAGTGAATTGCTCGGTAGCGTACGTCGTGCTCTCGAGACGAGCTTCAAAGGATACTACAGGATCGTGGCCGAGGTGGCGAGCATTAATTCAAATGCTTCCTCAGGACACTACTACCTGGAGCTGACAGAGACGGACACGAGTGGGCGAAAAGTTGCCTCCTCACGAGCCACTATCTGGGCAGGGAATGCTACCCGGGTGATGCAGCGCTTCTGTGACGTGACCGGGGACTATCCGCGTGCAGGGATGGAGCTCCTGATGACTGTGAGTGTCTCCTTTCATGCGCTATATGGTTTCTCCCTCAATATTCAAGATATTGACCCTAATCACACTCTGGGCAATCTGGAGCGCATCCGCCGCGAGACGATTGAAAGGCTAAGAAGGGATGGTATTATTGATCTCAATAAGGAGCAGTGTACTCTCCCGACACTTACCCAGAGGATAGCTGTCATATCCTCTGCGACCGCAGCAGGGTGGGGTGACTTCAAGGATCAAATGCGGAAGAGCAATCTTGCCGATCTCTTTCACTTTGATCTATACACAGCTACGATGCAAGGCGCTTCCACCACTCAGACAGTGATACGTGCTTTGGATCGGATATATGATCATGCGGACTCGTATGATGCTGTGGTGATCTTACGAGGAGGGGGCAGTCCTATCGATCTGTCCGCATTTGACGACTACAGACTCTGTGAGTATATAGCCAACTTCTGTCTGCCGGTCATTACCGCCATAGGACATGAGCGTGACTTCTCTGTAGCTGACCATGTGGCCAATACCTCAGTCAAGACGCCCACGGCAGCTGCAGAGTTTCTGATCCATCGCTTGGAGGATCAGGTAAGTAGGGTCGTCGATGCCGGAGATCACTTAAGTACTCTGCTCCTCGATCGGTATCATCGGATGCAACAGCTACAGGTCGATCACCCCTCGCGACTGGGTAAGGTGCTGTCCACGCTTGAGCGTCGAGAGAGCGACCGTATGCGGCGCTCAGAGAGGTTACTGGTCAACGCTTTGTATGGTCACCAGGAAGTTCTCCGTGATAGCGTCGAGACCCTCGCCAAGCGCGCTACCTCGCTACTCTATGATCGTAGGTTGTATGTCGGCTCTCAGTCCGTTGGTCTTGAGAGCAGCCGCCAGCGTCTATCCACGATCCTGACGAGGGTTGTCCCGCAGGAGCGGGAGCGGTTGGACAACTATACCAAGCTGGCAGAGCTCTATAATCCCGAGAAAATTATGAGGCGGGGGTTCCTGCCTGTGCTGCAGGGGGGACGTCAGCTCTCCTCGGTCGAAGAGGTGGACAGCGATACAGACCTCCAGATCCTGATGATTGATGGCTCCATTGAGGGGCAAGTCTCCTACATACATAAGGACAAGACACAATAGACCTATGACTAAAGAAGAGATCAAGGAAAAAGTAGACGCACTGACCTACGATGAGGCTATTGCTGAGACGGAGCGTGTGCTCTCACATCTAGAGGAGGGCAACCTGCCTATAGATGAGGTACTTAGCCAAAGTCGCTATGCGGTGGCACTGATCACTCACTGCCGGACAAAAATTGCCCAGGTAGGTAAGGAGGTCGATCGTATACTGGACGACTTGGATCCAACTCCCAACCAGGAGTAAGGGCTTAGGCACCCTGGTACAGGGCTATCATCGCTATTTGTGAGGATGGCTGCTTGATCACTGACAGCCATTATAATAGTATAGGGCTTGTCGTGTCACGCCTTCTTACGATAAGGGGTGAACTTTGTTAGCATCAGCGTGCTCTCCCCACGCAACACTTCCCAGCCGAGCTTGGTCATTGTAAGGCGACAGCCCTTGCTATAGTCAATGGCGATGAGACCATTCTGAGCCATTTGGTAGACATACTCACGCCATGCCAGCCAGGTCTCGTCCTTTCCGATCCCAAAGGTGGTCAGACTGCTGAGACCTCTATCCCATAGCTCCCTCCGCTGCGATCCTATCAGGATATTTGCCACATCCTCCACAGTGACTGTCTCCTGTGCCCTCACGATAGTACTCATAACCTTTTGAGCATATATCGTACCATCAAAGGTTGCTTCCGGTGGTAGGAGACAGATGTCACAATTGTTGCAGACCTCCGCTGTCTCCTGCCCAAAGTATCCGAGTAGGATCTTACGTCGGCAGACGGTAGCTTCACAGAAGCGCTTCATATACTCCATCTTGGCTCTATTGAGATCCTCGTTGGAGGAGTCTTTCATAAGCAACTCGAGGATCTTAAGGTCACCATAGGAGTAGTACATCACTGCCTCTGCCGGCTGACCATCCCTTCCTACACGCCCGATCTCCTGATAGTACTGCTCTATATTCATGGGCATACTATAGTGGATCACCCATCTGACATCAGGCTTATCGATCCCCATACCGAAGGCAACTGTAGCGCACACGACCTGTACCTGACTGGAGAGGAACGCTCTGTGTACGATGAGTCGAGACTCGGGAGACATGGATGCGTGGTAAGGGAGAGCATGGATATTCTGACCATTGAGGTAGTCGGATAGCATCTCGGTGTCTTTTCGCTTGGTGCAGTAGATGATCCCACTTGAGAGGGCGTCATGCTCATCGATAAAGTCTGCTATCTCCCTCAGCTTTTCCCTCTTCCTTACTCCTCTTCGTACGGTTATGTGAATGTTGGGTCGATCAAAGTCCCCGACAATCTCGAGGGGATCAGCCAGCTGCAGCTTATTCACTATGTCCTTACGGGTTGCAGGATCCGCTGTCGCAGTGAGTGCGATGATCGGGTGATCGGGATATCTCTGCTTAAGAAAACCGAGCTGCGAGTACTCAGGCCTGAAGTCGTGTCCCCACTGACTGATGCAGTGTGCCTCGTCAATGGCAAAGAAAGAGACCTTAGCACTCCGAAGGATGTACTCCCCTGTCTGGGACATCAAGGTCTCAGGGCTGATGTAGAGCAGCTTCAGCTTCTCCTTGAGTAAAAGCAGAAGCACCTGACGCCGGGCAGCATCGGGCATAGAGCTATTGATGGTGGCAGAGGGGATGTGATGACGATTGAGCGCATCAATCTGATCTCTCATCAGCGCAATGAGCGGAGAGACCACAATGGCGCACCCGTCACGCAGAAGGGCGGGAAGCTGGTAGCAGATAGACTTTCCGCCTCCTGTGGGCAATATGACCAACTGATCACGACCCTCGAGGAGGTTTCGGCAGGCTTCTTCTTGATTGGGTCTGAAGCTATTGTACCCAAACGCCCTCTTCAGTGCCTCCTGAAGCGTCATCCTTTCTGGATCTTGACGTACTTCTGTAATTCCTCGAGCAGTAGAGAGAGTGCTTGCTGCGCAATGTAAGCGCGGTTGGTATTACGTCCCTCATCCTCATGCTCGAGCCAGCGAGAGACCGTTCCCATAGGCGAGTGGACAGCAATCCAAGCAGCGCATGCCTTGTACCCCTCACTCTCCGCCGGACCGGCGACACCGGTCGTGGATAGCGAAAATGCAGCTCCGGAGAGCTTTGCAACGTGCTCGCACATCGCCATTGCTGTCGCCTCCGAGACCAGCCCATCCCGAATCTCCCGATCCAAGAGTCCGAGTACCTGCTGCTTGCTATGTCGTGTATAGGTCGTCACCCCGGTATCAAACCAGTCAGAGGCACCGCTGATACTTGTAAGGGTGCCAGCGATCAGACCACCGGTACAGCTCTCAGCAACGGAGAGATGAGTTCCTATGGACAGGAGGAGGTCGGAGACCTCAGCCGATAGGTGTCCTAAGTCTGACAGATACTTGTGTAATGATTTGTCGTACTCCATATGCCCAAGTCTGATTAGATCGTTATCCTCGAGTAGGGGGCATCGCTCATCTCGCTACGATGGCCGGCAGCATAGAGACAGGCTCCAGCCATAGCAATCATAGCGGCATTGTCCGTTGTGTAGCTGAAGGGGGGAATGAAGACAGCCTTCCCGCTCCGCTCGCCATAGTCTACAAACGCTCGTCTCAAGCGACTATTGGCAGAGACACCGCCTGCCACGCCCACCTGATCAATATTGAGATCCTTCGCTGCCCGCTCCAGCTTCTCCATAAGGAGCTCAACCACGGTCTCCTGCAGCGAGGCACAGAGATCCTCCTTATTCTTATCAATAAAGTCCGGATCTCTCTCGAGATTGTCCCTCAGTGTATAGAGAAAAGAGGTCTTCAAGCCACTAAAGCTATAGTCGTAGCCACTGATCCTGGGCTTAGCGAAGTGGAAGGCATGTGGGTCCCCCTCCTTCGCCAGTCTATCTACAACAGGTCCACCGGGATAGCCCAGCCCCATCACCTTGGCACACTTGTCAAAGGCCTCCCCGGCAGCATCATCTATTGTCTTGCCGATGATCTCCATCTCAAGCGGACTCTGCACCAAGATGATCTGAGAGTTTCCTCCCGACACCAAGAGACAGAGGAAGGGGAAGTGCGGGACCGGTCGATCCTCCCCGGGTTGCTGCACGAAGTGCGCCATCACATGTCCCTGCAGGTGATTGACATCAACCATCGGTATCTCCAAAGCCTGACTCATCCCCTTGGCGAAGTTGACCCCGACCAAGAGAGACCCAAGTAGTCCCGGACCTCTCGTGTATGCAATTACATCCAAGTCCTCCCGAGAAATCCCTGCCTGACGGATAGCTTCGCTCACGACGGGGACTACATTCTGCAGGTGAGCCCGACTCGCCAGCTCGGGGACGACACCACCATACTGCTCGTGCACCTTCTGACTGGCAATAACGTTGGATAGTAAGGTCTGTCCCCTCAGCACAGCTGCTGAGGTGTCATCACAGGAGGACTCGATGCCAATGATGACCTTATCGGGATCTATAGAAAACTGTGTCATACAATACTTGATTACTCACCTACAAAGATACTCAATTGTGTAGGACCTTAGCATCACCAATAGTGATCTCGTCTATGATCCTCAGTATCAGAAAAAGCAAAGGACACCATAGATTGCTCTATGATGTCCCTTGCCGTAGTACAAGAGGCGATCAGGAGACAAGAGTCGGCTCAGGGACTCTGATCCTCAGCTTCACATCCTTCCCTCTACCTGTCGTGTCGAGTAGGTAGTGCTCTCCGGGTCTGACTTCACCACTGATGATGGCATCGGTAATCATCTCCTCAATATACTGAGCAATCGCGCGCTTGAGGGGTCTAGCACCCAGCTTGGGGTCAAAGCCCTTCTCTGCCACAAAGTCACGGGCCGCATCGGAGTACTCCACCAAAATATTGATATCATATAGTCGCTTATCCAGCTTGATCAGCTCAAGGTCTGTGATGCGGCGGATATCCTTCTTATTAAGCTGATTGAAGGTGACGATCTTGTCGATACGATTGAGAAATTCGGGCGCAAAGTGCTTGTTAAGAGCCTTGCGGATCACCTGATCTGCTGCCTCACTACTGTCAACAGATAAGTCCTTGAAGCCTATACCGGTCCCAAATTCGCTCAACTGCCGGGTCCCGACATTCGAGGTCATGATGATGATGGTGTTCTTGAAATTGACCTTATCCCCGGTGCTGTCTGTGAGCACACCATCGTCAAGGATCTGCAGCATAAGGTTCTGCACATCGGGGTGAGCTTTCTCAATCTCATCAAAGAGGATGACGGAGTATGGGCGACGCTTCACCTTCACTGTCAGTTCACCGCCCTGGTCATAGCCGACGTATCCGGGTGGGGCACCTATTAGGCGTGATACGGAGTACTTCTCCATAAACTCGCTCATATCCACGCGGATCATAGCCTCCTCGGTGCCAAAGAGCTCCTTAGCAAGCATCTTGGAGAGGTAAGTCTTACCCACACCGGACGATCCAAGGAAAAGGAAAGAGCCGATCGGCTTGCCAGGGTCCCGTAGCCCCACTTTGTTACGCTGGATGGCCGTCGCAATGTCCCGGACGACGTGGTCTTGTCCGATCACCTTAGACTTTAGCTTGCCCTCCAGCTTGCCCAGAGAGCTGAGGTCATTGGCGGAGAAGGACTGCACCGGCACACCACTGCCGAGGGAGACCACATACTCCACCTCTTGAGTATCGACGAGGGTAGGGTCCCCAATGAGGTCTCCACGCTCTAAGCTTCGCTTAACCGCCTTGAGATCCTCGTGGTACTGCTTCTCTTTATCTCGCGCTTGTGAGGCAAGGTCGTATCGTCCCTGATTGACATACTGAAGCTTAAGCTTACGTATCTCATCAATCTTATCCTGATAGGGTGTCAGGTCTACCGGCTTCTGATTCTTGATGAAGGAGTAAGCCCCCGCCTCATCCATGGCATCGATTGCCTTGTCCGGGAACTGACGATCCGTCACGTAGCGCTCCGTCAGGTGAACTGCCGACTCAAGTGCTTTATCGGTATAAGTCACGTGGTGATGCTTCTCATAGATCGGCTGGAGCTTCTTAAGGATCAGTAGCGTCTCCTCCTCGTCTGGAGCATTCACTATGACTTTCTGGAATCGCCGATCCATTGCCCCATCTTTCTCTATGCTCTTGCGGTACTCCTCGAGCGTTGTGGCACCGATGCAGCGGACCTCGCCACGAGCAAGCGCAGGCTTAAGCATACTGGCAGCGTCAATACCTCCCTGCGAGTTTCCACTACCCATGAGGGCATGTATTTCGTCTATGTAGAGGATGATGTCAGGATTGGACTTAAGCTCGTGGATGATCTTCTTCATCCGCTCCTCAAATTGCCCCCGATACATCGATCCCGCAACCACGGAGGCCATATCTAATGATATGATCCGCTTATTGAGGAGGTAGGGCGGGACCTCACCCGCTACGATCCTCTGTGCCAATGCCTCTACGATAGCTGTCTTGCCTACGCCCGGTTCACCGAGGAGTAGGGGGTTATTCTTCTTCTTTCTGGCGAGGATCTGGGTAATGCGCTGTAGCTCCTTCTCACGACCATAGACAGGGTCCAGCTTTCCTCTCTTCACTTGGTCACTGAGCCAGGTACCGAAGGAGTCCAGTGTCGGGGTCTCAGTCTTACCCTCCTTACCCTTATCTCCGGTTGACTCAGGCCCATCCGGGGAGTCGTCACCATCGTGAGAGGAGGGCTGGTCAAAGAGCGTGTCAAAGTCACTCTGATCAGCTATCAGAGTCTCAGCCAGTTTACCGTATATCTCCTCGTGATCACTAATATGCTTATCTAACATCTATACAACTTACTTAGTTATGGATTGGGACCCTCCTTTGCGTCCTCCATAGAAGTACCCTGGAGTGGGAACCCCTTGGAGCGAAGTACGTCCATCACTAAAGTGGTTGCATAATCTATGCCAAAGAAGGAGGGCTGGATGGCCATGTCGTAGCTCTCACAGCGTCCCCAGCGCTTGCCGGTGTAGTAATTGTAGTACTGCCGTCTGTTCTTATCCAGCCTAAGGAGTCGGTCAATGGCCTCCTCCTCGCTCACTCCTTCATAATCACGCTGAAGGTTCTTGACTCTGATCTCCATCGGCTCAGATATGTAGATAGTCAGGAGGTTGGGGTGATTTCGCAGAGTAAAGTCGGCCGTGTGACCAAGGAATATGGCAGAGCTTTCTCTTGCCAGCCTGAGTATCGTCTCAGCCTGCATAGAGTGGATATTCTTATTGGATAGAAAGTTGTCAGAGTAGGTGATCATAGACCCCGATGAGGCGTACTCAGCTCCATAGAAGATTGGGACTGAGAAGTCTGTATTGTCCTCATTCTGTACAAAGAGATCCCTCCGTATGTTGTGATCCTTAGCTGCTAAGTCAAATATATTATCACAGTAGACCGGCACACCAAGCCTTTCCCCCAGCCGGTGAGCAAAGGTGACGCCACCGCTACACTGAGATCTGGAGATGCAGATAGCAAATTTATCGCTCGGTAGAGCAAGCTCCTCCTCTTGGTGGATATTATCAGACTCCTTCATGGCATAATAGTTTCTTGTCGTTATATATTCTTTAGGACAAAGTTAAGCAAACCCCTCCATATCGCTTCAACAACCACGTGCAACTACGTTGTCGTAATATTGAAGGTGAGGTGTGCTCTTATGCTTTAAGTTGTGAGTGCGTGGGTATAGGGAGCAGACACATTACATAACAGAGTAAGATCTTAATGCAGGCGGTTGCGTAACTTCGGCGACTTCAGTGACTATGGTGACTCAGGGAAGATAGGGTGCTATGATAGATTTTTTGATCTCAACCTTTACCCGACAACAAACAATACTCTCAGAGTTGCCTACTTAACATAATCGCTATTATGAACAAAGAGGGTTTTGAGCATAATCTGGTCAGAACCTCTAATGCAAATAATGTTGAGCGAGAGCTGCAAAGTCACCACTATCGAGGCATATCTCAGAACGGTCATGAAAATCCACGCAAAATTTCACGAGTACTATAGTGAATTCTTTTACCGATATTAGTCGCACCTAATACCGGTAAAAGAAATCACTAATACCGGTATTAGTTTACCGTCGGATCAAGTAAGCTCTTGACTAATCCTTCTGACAATAGCTTCTCGCTTAGAATCAACTCGCTGCAATGTCTCTGCGGAGTCCCTAAGCTCAAATGCTCGAGATGAGAGGCTCTGTTGATAATTGATTACATTTGTGACCACTTCTGTCAGCTACGGAAGTATACACCAAGCAAATCACATATACAGTAGCAATGAAAATAACTCTGATAGGATATGGACGTATGGGTCATGCCATTGAGCAGGTGGCCCATAGCCGGGGGCACGAAATCGTTGGACGCATTGACAAAGACGATCAAGCATCTATCCCCTCCGAGACGGATGTAGTCATCGACTTCTCTACTCCTGACAGTGCTTATAATAATATTCGCAGAGCGATCGAGAGTGGCTTTCCCGTAGTCAGCGGTACTACCGGTTGGACCGATCGTATTGAGGAGATCCGGGCGCAGGTCAGAGAGCGTGATGGGGCTTTCTTTTACTCGTCCAACTGCAGCATCGGGGTCTTCCTCTTCCGTCACTTGGTGAGAGAAGCTGCTAAACTGATAAATAATCTCCCCCAATACTCAGATGTTCAGATGGAGGAGGTACACCACGTCCATAAGCTTGACTACCCCAGTGGCACTGCCTTGACTGTTGCTGGGGACATTATCTCGGAGATGGATCGATACAGAGACACAAGGGCCTATCTCGACAATGCAGAGAAGCCTACCTTGGCCGAGGACCAGCTACTTATCCACTCTCTTCGTGAGGGAGAGGTGCCTGGCATCCACCGAGTAGCCTTTAGCAGTCCTCAGGATGTGATCAGGCTGGAGCATGAAGCCTTTGGGAGAGAGGGTTTTGCAATGGGAGCGGTGATGGCTGCTGAGTTTTTGCAAGGTAAGAAGGGATGGTACGGCATGGAGGACATGCTACACTTCGATAAGTGATATGAAAAAGATAGACTTCAAGGCTGTCCCCAAGCGGGATTGGATTAAGTTTGGTGCCTGGGCGATCGCCCTACTCTTATTTGCCATTTGGGTGGGCAGTGTATGGCTCTTTGTGGTTCCTACCCTGCTGATTTTTGACAATTACATCACCCACATTATCCCCTGGCGGTGGTGGCAGAGCTCCTCGAGTAAGACTCTGCGTAGCACGATGCGACTCATAGAGGATATCATCGTCGTCCTGATAGCGGTACAGGTACTCAATATCTTCTTCTTCCAAAACTTCAAGATCCCCTCTTCTTCGCTGGAGAAGACCTCACTTGTGGGCGATCACCTCTTTGTCTCTAAGCTGAGTTTTGGACCGAGATTACCGATGACCCCACTCGCTTTCCCACTGGTGCACAATCAATTCCCATGGAATGGGAAGAAAGCCTACATCGATAAGCCTCAGCTCCCCTATAAGCGTATCAGCGGTCTTGGTCGTCTTAAGCGAAATGAGCTGGTAGTCTTCAATTTCCCCGCCGGAGACACTGTCCCACTCAAGGTGACCAATCCTGACTACTACACCCTCTGTCACCTCTATGGGAGAGATCGGATCTGGAGTGATCCTCGCACGTTTGGCAAGGTGGTCGCACGTCCCGTGGATATGAGAGATCACTATGTTAAGCGCTGTGTGGGGCTTCCCGGAGATGATCTCGAGGTTCGACACAACGCGCTTTATATCAATGCGAAGGAGGTTGATACACCGACTTACGCTCAGCTCAATTACTTCGTACAGACCGATGGCACAATGCTGTCGGAGGATGAGCTGTATGAGCTGGGAGTGGCTCGAGACGATATCGCCCTGCTGGATGGGCTGGACCAGTCTTACTATCCTCTCTATGAGCAGCTGGGCTTTACAGGAGATATGACTAAGGGCTTCGGACTCATCTACCATCTGCCCCTCACCAAGTCTATGCGGGAAACGCTGCAAAAGCACAGTGGGGTCCTCCATATCGAGGTGGAGCCGGATCCCGGACAGTCGGTCTTCACGACATACCCCCTCAGTGACTTATTTGACTGGACGAGGGATAACTATGGACCGATCCACATCCCGGCCAAGGGCGAGACAATCCCCCTAACAGCGGAAAATCTGGCTCTCTACGAGCGGTGCATCCGGAACTTTGAGCATCACACGGTAGAGAAGACCACATCGGGTATTCTGATAGACGGCAAGCCGGCCTCGTCGTACACCTTTGAGATGGACTACTACTTTATGATGGGAGATAATAGGCACAACTCTGCCGACTCTCGCGCATGGGGCTTCGTCCCTGAGGATCACATCGTTGGCAAGCCACTCTTCGTCTGGCTATCGCTGGATAAGGACAGGGACCTCCTCCATGGCAAGATCCGGTGGCGGAGATTTGGGACTGTGCTGAAGTAAAGAAAAGTAGTATGCTCTCTCTGCCCACCCTCTTTGCCCCAGCAATCCTGCAAGTCAAACTGATAATGGATCATCCTGAGGCGGTGATCAATGTGGGTGAACAGTATCAGAAGCAGACGCTCCGAAATCGGACCTACTTCCTTACCCCGCAAGGCGCTACACCCTTCACGATACCGGTGGAGCGCTTTGCCAATCCCTCTCCGCCCACGTCAGAGATCTGTCTTGCCGAGCACGATCACTGGAGGCATCGTCTGGAGGAGGCACTGCGCTCCTCCTACTGCTCCACGCCCTACTGGCAGTTTTATGAGGATCAAGTGATCTCTCTCTGTCAATGTGAGGTGGGAGGCAGGCTCATAGACTTTAATCAGCATTGGCTCACCTTTATCCTCGGAGAGTGGCGTATTCCTATTCCCACGATAGTATCTGAGGGGATGAGAGACGAGGATCACAGATCTGACATCGCCCTACCCTCCCGGCTTCGTGAAGGTAGGATGGATCTACCGAGGTATTGGCAAGTCTTTGAGGATCAAAGTGGATTTGTACCCAACCTGTCAGCACTCGACCTACTCTTTCACTTAGGTCTGGAGGGCCGACTTTATCTCAATAGATTATGAATAAGATCTCTCGAACGACTCTACTGCTGACTGTACTCCTTCTCCTGCCTTGTTGCCTTATCGCCCAGGATTTTGGAGACTACTTTATTGACCAGACCCTCCGCCTGGACTATATCTTCTCCGGAAATGCCAGTACTCAAGACATCTCCCTGCTGGCTTACTACAAGATTCCAGGCTGGTATGGCAAGAGGCATCGCTTAGCCGAGACGCCGATGAAGGGGAATGGCACGATCACAGTCAGAGACCTTGCCACAGGGAGGGTGATCTACAAGCATCCTTTCTCATCACTCTTCCAGGAGTGGCTGAGTTACCCACAAGCACAGGAGAGTGGTAGGAGAGCATTTGAGAATGTCTCTCTAATCCCTATGCCGAAGGAACCAGTGGAGGTTAGTCTCGAGCTCCGAAATAGCCGTCACGCTGTCATTGCCTCTATGACACATCGCATAGACCCGAACGATATTCTGATGACCCCGCTCGGTGAGCAGGGTATCCTGCCCTACACCACTCTTCAAGCCCCCAAGGACAGCTCCCGAGCAATCCATATAGCATTTGTAGCTGAGGGCTATACAGAGGATGAAATGGAGGATTACTTGGCGGACGCCCGTAAGGCTGTAGAGTCGATCTTCGGGCACGAGCCCTTCAAGTCTTCGCGTGATCGCTTCTCGATCATAGCAGTTCGCTCTCCCTCAGCAGAGAGCGGTGCTTCCATTCCCTCTAAGGGGATCTGGAGGGACACCGCGCTCGGCTCACACTTTGATACCTTCTATAGTGAGCGCTACCTCACGACACTACACCTCCGCAAGCTGCACGACCTCCTCGCCGGGACGCCCTACGAGCATATCATCGTACTGGTCAATACATCCCACTATGGCGGAGGCGGGATACTCAATTCGTATAACCTCTCGATGACTAAGCACCCGGCCTTTGTACCGGTGGTGACGCACGAGTTTGGACACAGCTTTGCCGGACTGGCAGACGAGTATGCTTACGAGGCAGAGCAGATACCTATGTATCCGACCGATGTGGAGCCGTGGGAGCAGAATATCACCACGCTGAAGGAATTTAGCGCCAAGTGGGTCGACCTGCTACCCGCAGAGGTGTCCACGATACCGACCCCGGAGGAGTGCAATTATCCCGTGGGGGTGTACGAAGGAGCCGGCTATAGCCTTAAGGGTGTCTACAGACCCTCTAAGGACTGTCGTATGAGGACCAATACCAATCCTGAGTTTTGCCCGGTTTGCCAAAGGGCTATCCGCGAAGTGATCAACTTCTACACTGACTAAGAAGCACTGATCAGTACCTCCTAACTAAGGGCTGAGTGGTACACCTGAGCAAGCCTCCTAGCTTGCTTACCTCCCTATAGGGGGTCGTCAGCACTTCTAGTCCTCGGGCCTCAAGCCAACCTTTCAGTCTCGCGAAGGCACTGTCTATGATCACCTTTTGCGGTGAGAGACTGAAGATATTTGTATTCATCTCAAAGAACTCCTCCCGAGTAATGGAGAAAACGCTCTCCGGACCGAAGAGTGATACAAGGAACTCATAGTCAGAGTAGTGCCGGAATGCACCCGGGAAGATGATCGCCAAGCCCTCCCCTACCGGCTGGAAGGCACAGTCAAGGTGCAGAACGCCCCGATAGGGGTCGTGGTCGTCCTTGATCAACTGCAGCGGGATGATCTCTCGCTCAGGGAAGAGACTCTTGAGGAAGCCTATGGCGTACTTATTTGTACGTGCGGTGCTATAGCGGTCGAAGTCGGTCGTCAAGTGGCATCCCAAGAGTATCCGACCATCTCTAAGCAGTGTCACATCACCACCCTCCACGGAGACGTAATCGGGTGCTGTCACTATCTTATCCGGATCTATCTGAGACCAGATCGCATCGTACGCCTTCATCTCCTGCTCTCTGTCAGCAATGATATTGGCGCGGACAAACGTATCGCCTATGACAAATCCCACATCCCGGGCAAAGATCTGTTGCATACCCCTATGCCGACCGGGGCGCAAGACAGTCACGCCCTCCCTCTCCATCAGTGAGACAAATGCCTCCACTTCGCGATTGAGATCCTCATCCAGAGGATATTGGTCGTGAAGGATGGTGTGGTATGTCTTGGCATCGTAAGCTTCCTCCAGTGCCGGCGGCTCACCATTATGGAATGCGACTCCGGCCACGACCGTATCCAGCTCTCCTACTTCGTCTAATATTTTTAAGTCAATCATAGTAAGGCAAATATAGGATTAATTCTCCTGCTCCTCCAAGTTTAGCAACCTGATGTCCGGTATTTTCTCAAAGAAAGTGATCTGCTTCCTGGCATACACTCGGCTATTTTTCTTCACCCTATGGACTGCTTCGTCCAGAGAGCATTGCCCATCCAGATACTGGATCACCTCTTTGTACCCGATGGTATTAAGTGCATTGCAGTCCTTATGCGGGAGTAGGCTACGAACCTCCTCGACAAGCCCGCTCTGAAACATCCGATCCACCCGCTGATTGATCCTCTCATAGAGGATAGGACGGGGACGAAATAGGCCCCATACCTCATGCTCATATGGAAAGTTGCGTGGAGTATGGGTGTGCCAAGATGAAAAGGGACGATGGGTGGTAAGCCAGACCTCCAACGCACGGATCATCCGCTTGTGGTTATTGCCATCCACAGAGGCGAGGTACTGAGGGTCTACCTCCGCTAGTCGGGACCTAATGGGACCGACCCCATGTGTCTCAAAGCACTCCCACAGCTGTCGTCTTACCTCAGGATCCGGCTCAGGGATAGGATCCATCTGGTAGAGGAGCGCCTGAATGTACATCATCGATCCGCCAACGACAAGAGCGGTATCGTGGGTCGTGAGTACCTCATCAACGACTGCAAGGGCATCTGCTGCATAGTCGTAGGCATTGTATGGATCGGTGACCTCACGCGTTGCCACAAAGTAGTGATGGATCTCACTCATAGCCTCAGGAGAGGGGGCATCGGTCCCGATGCTCATCCCTCTGTAGAGCTGTCTGGAGTCAGCCGATATGATAGGTATGGAGAGCAAGCGAGCCAGCTCCATGGCATAAGCGGACTTACCCACTCCGGTAGGTCCGGTCAGGATGATCAGCCGCTTATCTTTCGTCAAAGGGGAAAGTCCTCAGTGGGGATCTCGTTGTCAAACTCCCCAGACTCATCTGAGGTGCCAAAACCCTCAGGATCGATCTCTGTACTGTCAAAGGCATCGCTCCCATACTCATCGGGAGTAGACTCCTCATTCAGCTTCCTCTTTCCTGTCTCGGCAACCTCAGGGGCAACGGACTTGACCTTCGGCTCCTCCTTTTTCTTGACCTCCTCCGGCAACCTCTGAAGTGGCGGCTCCCCCTCAGATCGAGAAAGAACATATGGAGAAGGGAGACTACCGGAGATGATCTCGCGCAGCTCAATGTAAAAAGCCCTTGACCGGTCTGGGTCGAAGAGCAGCATCAGTCTCTGTCGCTCAGTATCAAGGAGCTCAGAGAGCCGCGTACGCTCCATAAGAAACACATCCTCATCAGAGCGACTGTGGGGTGGCTCTACCTCATAGATCGTCACCTTCCGGCTCCAAGTATGGTCTGTAATATAGATCAGACTCGGCTCCACAGGGGAGTAGCCAATCTCATCGTAAAGTGCGTTGCGTAGATCGCCAAAGGTGGCCTCACTGCCGATCCTGAGGTCTCGACGGAAGGATCGAGCTTCCGGAGAAACGATGACAAAACGATAGATCATACTCAGAGTCTCAGCCCTTCACTATTCCGCGCTTGGAGTTGCGAATAAAGTCCAGTATCCGACGTCGCTCAGGAGTGTCTTCCAGAGATGACTCAATCTCCTCTAAGGCATCACTCACATTGAGTCCTTGAGCATAGAGGATGCGGTAGGCATCGCCAATGAGTCTGATCTCGTCCTCAGTAAAATCCCTCCGACGGAGACCTACTAGATTAATCCCACAGAATGCAATCGGCTCACGTGCCACCACAGCATAGGGAGGTATATCCTTTGTCACTTTACTGCCTCCCTGAGTCATACTATGACGTCCGATGCGGGTAAACTGATGTACTAAGACAGAGCCGCTTAGGATTGCCCAGTCGTCTATCTCCACTTCACCGGCGATCTGTGATGCGTTACCGATAATTACATGATCACCCAGCACGCAGTCGTGTGCCACATGCGCATAGGCCATAATCAGGCAGTCGCTACCTATGACGGTCTTGCCGCGTGAGGCAGTACCCCGACTTACGGTGACATACTCACGGATCACCGTCCTATCACCTATGACAGCAGTCGTTTCCTCACCTCTAAACTTCAGGTCCTGAGGCACCCCGGCGATCACTGCATAGGGATGGACTTCGCACTGACAGCCGATCCGGGCACCGGACCTGACTATTGCGCCGGCATGGATATGCGTCCCGGCACCTATCTCCACATTGTCCTCAACAATTGCAAAAGCATCGATCCGGACACCCTCTCCCAATACCGCACCGGCATTGACAAGTGCCAGCTGGCTGATAGATGTATTCTTCTCTTCTGCCATTTTCCTATCTTTCATCTTCGTTATTAGCCACTACCCTTGCCACCACCTCTGCCTCGCAGACGATATTGTCTCCTACGTAGCCCACACCACGTACTCGGGCAAATCCATGTCTTACGGGTGCCAGCGTCTTGACACGATATATCACCGTATCCCCCGGCATTACTTTTTGTCTAAATCGGGCATTCTCAATGCGTGCCAGGTAGGTCGAGTGTGGTCCGGACTCGTTCATTAGGTGGAGCACAAGGATCCCCGCAATCTGTGCAATCGACTCCACGAGCAACACCCCGGGGACAATGGGTTCTCCGGGGAAGTGTCCTACAAAGAAAGGATCTCCGGCAGAGTAGTTCTTCAGCCCTATAACTTGATCGTCAGTGATATCTAACACCTTATCCACCATAAGCATCGGGTAGCGGTGGGGCAATATCCGCATAATCTCCCGTGTGTCAAGTAGTGGCTTTGCACTTAGATCGATGGAGGGAGGGAGGGACTCCTCCCTCTCAATCTCCTCAAAGAGCTTCATACAGAGCCTGCCGTTGATCGTGTGACCAGGCTTTGTAGCAATCACACGTCCCATGATCCGACAGCCTGCAAGTGCCAGATCTCCCAGCACGTCAAGGAGCTTGTGTCGTGCAGGTTCATTTGGGTAAGCAAGTGGTCTGTGGCTGATGTAACCAAGCTTAGAGGCGTCACTGTGATCCACCCCAAGCTCATCTGAGAGCTTGTCAAGATCGGCCTGAGATAGCTGACGATCGTAGATCACTAGCGCATTGTCCAGATCCCCACCCTTGATCAGATTATTAGCAACCAGAGCCTGCACCTCTCTCACGAAGACAAAAGTCCTCGCTGGTGCTATCTCACCGGCAAAGTCATCCCCTATCTCATAGGACGCAAACTGATGCGTCAGGATGGGAGAGTCGTAAGAGATCAGCGCATCAATAGCGAAAGTATCATCCGGGAGGAGTGTCAGCTTAGCACCTGATGCCTCATCAGAGACCTCAATCTTACGCTGCACTTTGTAGACTCTTGCTTCAGCCCTCTGCTCTACGAGACCTACTTCTGTGATCTTATCGACATAAGGCTTAGCGCTCCCGTCCAAGATCGGTGCCTCAGGTCCGTCAAGCTCTATGAGGCAATTGTCTACCCTCATAGCCGACAGCGCTGCCATCATATGCTCAATGGTACAGACAGAGAAGTCGCCATCTCTCAGCGTTGTGCAGCGATCGGACTGAGTGGCATACCGGACGAGGGCAGGTAGGATAGGCTTCCCCGGCAGGTCGGTTCTACAGATACGGATGCCGTGATTCTCCTCCGCTGGCAAGGCTCTGAGGTGGATATACCGCCCGGTGTGCAGGCCCTTACCCTCCAGCTCAAACGATCCTCCAAGGGTGTGTTGGTACGCCATCTCGCTCACTCTCCGTCTTTTGTCTTACTTATCTCGCTAAGCTTATCCAGCTCCTCTCTTAGGCGCTTCACCTCCTTAGAGAGGTCGTAGATCTGCTTATCTAACTGAGGAAGACGATCAGCCACAGCAGCGCTTCTCATCGCTTTGACATAAGGTCTCCCTGGGTAGCCAAACCAGCTGCTGCCCTCCTCCTCAATGCTTGCCATAATGCCTGTCTTAGCCCCGAAGGTCACACGATCGGCAGTCTTAAGATGACCAGCTATACCCACCTGTCCCCCCAGTCGATTCCACTGACCGATGGTTGTTGAGCCGGCAACACCGGACTGAGCAGCGATAGCGGTATGCTCCTTCACCTCGCAATTATGGGCGATCTGGACGAGGTTGTCGATCTTTACCCCACGCCGTATGATCGTTGCATCGAGGACCGCACGATCAATACAGGCATTTGCCCCTATCTCCACATCATCCTCAAGGATTACCTTGCCGGTCTGGGGGATCTTGTCCCAACCCTCAGCAGTGGGGGCGAAGCCAAACCCATCTGCTCCTAAGACCGCTCCTGAGTGTAAGATGCACCGATCTCCGACAATCGTCCGGTTGCTGATCGTCACCTGCTGATAGATCTTACAGTCCGCCCCTACAAGGCAGTCCTCACCTATATATACCTGGGCACGGACGATCGTACGCGGACCCACCTTACTATTCCTCCCTATATAGACAAAAGGTCCCACAGAAGCTGTCGGATCCACATCAGCAGACGGATCCACAATGGCAAATTGCGAGATCCCAGCCTCAGGCTCGGACCCATCGCGGATCACGCTCAGCAACTTTGCCAAGCTATCATAAGGATCTGCTACACGGATCAGTGTCGTCTTCACCTCGGAGGTCGGCTGATAATCAGCCTGCACCAGCACCGCACTGCACTCTGTCGTATAGAGGTAATGCTCATAGGCAGGATTAGCGAGGAAAGTCAGTGTCCCTGCCTTCCCATTCTCTATCCCGCCAAAGTCATGAAGCTCCACATTAGGGTCTCCATCGACCACACCATGGAGGAAGTCGGCCACCTCTTGAGCTGTATATCTCATAAGCTTGTCTTCTCAAATAACGTGATGCCTCCTTAGCTCGCGCTCCATCTCCGCCTGCAGAGCGAGACTCTTCGCACGCGCAGCCTCAGCAAAGTCCTCCCCCTTGGAGGCAAAGATGATACCGCGGGATGAGTTTACTATCAGACCACACTCACTCGTCATACCATAGTTGCACACCTCCTCGAGTGATCCGCCCTGCTTACCCACACCGGGTACGAGGAGGAAATACTCGGGGGCGATCTCGCGGATCTGATCGAAGAGCTTTGCCTGTGTTGCTCCGGCGACAAACATCAGCTGCTCATCACTGGCCCACGAAGTCGCTGTCTCTAGGACTACCTGGTAGAGCAGTCGTCCATCCTCCAATCTCAAGTGCTGGAAGTCAGCTGATCCGGCATTGGATGTAAGGGCAAGGAGCACCGTCCAGCGATCGTTATACTCTAGGAAAGGAGAGATGCTGTCTCGACCCATATAGGGAGCAGTGGTGACGGCGTCCGCTCCCAGCTCCTCGAAGGCAGCTCGCGCATACTGTGCCGAGGTATTACCGATATCCCCCCGCTTGGCATCGAGGATCACCATAATCTCAGGATACTTATTATGCACGTACTCAATAGTCTTCCCGAGCGCCTCTAAACCCTCTGCACCTAATGGTTCATAGAATGCCTCATTGGGCTTATATGCTACGACAAGGTCCGCCGTAGCATCGATGATCGCTTTATTGAAAGTCAAGACTCCCTCAGCAGTCTGAGGGAGATGAGGAGGAAGTAGAGTGGAGTCACTATCCAGACCGACACAGAGGAAAGACTTCTTACGTCTGATCTGGTCAATAAGTTGCTGCTTATTCATTTCTCAGTATCCGTATTGCATTCGGGCAAAGGTAATGATTTTTGACCAAATCAGCTGTTCAGAGTCCGTCCCATAGTACTACTTATTTGGGAGCGGAACGGCTCAGAGTCAACAATGACTAGATCCTTATCACATATCCACATACGCAAGGCTGCTAAGAGATACAAAAAAGAGCTACGAAGCGAATGCAAAACGATATGCATTACCTCCATGTCAAGACAAATTCGTCCCAAGTTAGAGACGTGCCATCGAAACAATCTTGGTGATGGATTTCACGTTATCTCAGACTTCAGATCGACCTCAGTCAGCCAGCCGTGACGGTCGGGAAGTCTGCCGGACTGTATGCCGGTGAGGTGATCGTAGAGCTCACGGCAGACCGGACCCGGCTCACTACCATAGTCGTATATCTTACCGGTGTCGAGGTCAACGATCTTGCTGATGGGACAGATCACAGCGGCAGTACCACAGGCAGCGGCTTCATTAAGGGTGCTAAGCTCCTCCACAAGGACGGGACGTCGCTCCACCGACAACCCTAGATCGCCAGCGATGGTCATCAGACTATCGTTGGTCACAGAGGCCAGGATCGACTCGGACTGCGGGGTAATGTATGTTTTCCCTCTTATCCCAAAGAAATTGGCCGATCCACACTCGTCAACGAACTTCTTCTCTTGAGGGTCTAAGAAAAGGCATCCCCCTTGATAGCCCTCCTCATACGCCTCATGCATCGCACGGAAAGAGGCAGCGTAGTTGCCGCCCACCTTAAACCTCCCGGTGCCTCGCGGAGCCGCCCGGTCATACGATCGCTGGATCACTACCGGGACAGAGGTGACACCACGCTTGAAATATGGCCCCACGGGGCAGGCATAGATTGAGAAGAGGTACTCGCTGCTCTCGCTCACACCGACATGAGGTCCGATACCTATCACGAGAGGTCGTAGGTAGAGAGCAGAACCTGAGCCGTAGGGAGGAACAAAGCGGCTATTATACTTCACCACTAATTGACATGCCTCTAAGAAAAGATCCTCCGGCACCTCCGGCATCATAATCCCGGCACAAGAGCTCTGCAGGCGTCGAGCATTCTCCTCAGGTCTAAAGAGACAGACTCGACCATCCTGACATCGAAAGGCCTTGAGTCCCTCAAAGGCCTGCTGTCCATAATTAAGTCCTGTGGCTGCTAGATGAACTGCCACTGTAGGATCGGCACACAACTCAGGCCTACTCCACACCCCCTTAGAGTAATAGCTCCGTACGTTGTAGTCCGTAGGATAGTAACCGAAAGTCAGTGACTCCCAGTCGGTCTCTTCTTGTGGCATTGCTTAGCTCTCTTGCTCTTACTTTGATTTCTTGGTGGTACCAATTTGCTTGGCAGGCTTGTCCGCTCTCAGCTTATGGAGCTCCTCCTGTAGTGTTGTGATCTCCTCGCCCTGGTTCTCTATCGTCTTGAGGAGAGCATTGAGCTCCTCATTCTCGATCGAGCTGGGGTACTCCTCCTCTACGCGGAGGTGGAAGTCGCTCAGCACGTTCATGTAGTTATTAAAGGCGTCGTAGGGACTGCCGTATGGACTATAGAGACCTGTGTCCTTATTCTCCATAGCTGTGGACATGTAGAGGAAGTGGTCGCTGCTCTGGAGGTAGGCCCAGTCTTGCTTGATTCGCCTATTGCCACTCATACGGGTCCGCTCCGTCCACTCCACCAGTTTGCCGAAGGCCTCCTGCTGGAGGATGTTGCCGAGCCAAGACTTTGTCGTCTTCTCCTCCTCCGACCAAGAGATGGTGTCTAGGACACTGATCTCATCCTCCGGCTGGAGCTGAGCAAAGACCTCGGATGGTGTCGCCATATCCAGCCCGGCTCGCTCGATGTACTCCGGAAGTGCTCGGAAGAAGTCAAAGATCCCCGATGTGGCAGGGCAGAGATTGCCCAGCACATCATAGCTCATATCGAGGTAGGTCACCTGCTCCACCTTGCCCCTATCAGCGAGCCAAGAGGCGTACTTGTCGGCTGTCAAAGGATACTCGTCCCAGCTCTGATCGCAGAAGCGTCGAGAGAGGTCCTCCGACAGAGCGGCATGCCTCATCAGGAGATGAAGCTCAGGCACTACTGCACTTTGGTAGACGAAGTCGGGACTCTTCCACCCCAGCACATGCTTAGCACCCTCGGTCAGCATTCCGTGGAATCCCATCTCCGAGACTGCAAGAGCAATGTCGTCATCATAGAGGAGCTCGGTGTTGCGTAGCACCTTTGGCTCGTAATTGAATATCGCCTTGAGAGCCGTGACATGCATCCCCACCTGACCCTTAAACTCCGCCTTGGACGGCGCAAGAGAGGATAGACTATGGGCGTAAGGCTCTGCCAGTAACTCCACGCATCCGGTCTCAGTGAGCTTACGGAAGCTGTCGATCAGCTCCGGTGTGTACATCTCTATCTGATCCAGAGCTGTTCCTGAGATGGCGAAAGCGACCTTCACCCTGCCCTTTGACTCCTGGATCAGGTCGTAGATCATCTTATTAGCCGGCAGATAGGATCGCTCGGCAGCAGACCTCATATACTGCTCGTTGAGAAAGTCATCGAAGTAGTAGTGGTCATTACCTATGTCGAAAAATCGGTAGCGCTTCAGGCGGAAAGGCTGATGCAGCTGAAAGACGAGGCAGAGTTTTTTCTTATCCATAGTGAGAGTTTATCTATCTGGCAGGTTATTCAAAAAAGGTATCAGGGGGTACATCACCGTCCAAGGACCTGATCGTAGAGACCACGTATCTTGAGCGCCACATTATCCCAGGTGATCCCGGCTACCTCATCCAGACCCCTCTGAGAGAGGAGATCGTGAAGAGCAGGATAGGTGACGAGAGCGTACATCGCGTCCGCCATAGCATCTACATCCCAGTAGTCGAGCTTGATCGCATAGGTGAGTATCTCAGAGCAGCCTGACTGCTTAGAGATGATACAGGGGACGCCACACTGCATCGCCTCAAGGGGGGTAATCCCAAAGGGCTCCGACACAGAGGGCATCACGTAGACATCGCTGGCATGGTATACCTCATACACCTGACGACCTTTCATAAAGCCTGTGAAGTGGAAGCGGTCCGAGATGCGCTTCTCCGCAACCAGACGGATCATTTCATCCATCTTGTCTCCGCTGCCGGCCATCACGAAGCGCACATCTCTCTTCTTTGCCAGCACACGTGCAGCTGCCTCCACGAAGTACTCAGGTCCCTTCTGCATCGTCAGTCGACCGAGGAATGTTATCACTTTATCCTTAACACCTCTCTTATCCGGCATATTGAGGATTGACTCCTCAAGAGGGATTACGGCGTTGTGCACGGCAGTCACCTTAGCGGGGTCTTGATGATACTTCTCGATCACTGTCCGGCGGGTCAGCTCGCTCACACACATGATATGATCGGCATGGTCCATACCATCCTTCTCGATGGCATAGACAGTGGGATTGACGTTGCCACGACTGCGATCAAAGTCTGTAGCGTGCACATGGATCACAAGTGGTACTCCGAGGACCTGCTTAGCGTGTATTCCAGCAGGATAGGTCACCCAGTCGTGAGCGTGTATCAGATCGTAGTGATCGGCACGTGCTACGACACCTGCGACGATAGAGTAGTTATTGATCTCATCGATAAGGTTGTCCCCATACTTCCCTGAGAATTGGATGCACCCTATATCGTCCGTTAGCATATATCTAAAGTCCGCATAGATGTGATCCCTCAAGTGATAGTACATCTCCGGGGTCATCACGCGACCGATCCGCTCCTCGAGATACTCTCTTGAGGGATCCTGATAGACGATCGGCACCTCGCTGGCTCCGATGATACTCATGTATGAGCTGTCCTCATCTCCGGATGGTGCAGGCAGCATAAGTGTAATGTCCATATCCTCCTGCGAGGAAAGTCCCTTGGTGATGCCATAGGTAGCAGTCCCGAGACCTCCGGAGATGTGAGGGGGAAACTCCCAGCCAAGCATAAGTGCTTTCATACGATTTCTCCTGTCTTGCTAATGGTGCTTATTCCTTACGCTCTGTATCGAGAGCCTTATCTCCCCGCTCAGACTCCTCTGTCACTGCTGCCTCCTCATCAGCGCCTCCACGACCTTGGTCAGGCGAGGAGGAGTGGTGAGAGGTCATACTGAGGAAGGAGTCATAGAGGTCTCCCTCCTCATCCCAGATACTCTTGTACTCCACCATTCGATTGACGATGCGGAGTATGGCCGAGACGCTCATCATAAAGGAGAGGTCACTCCGCCCTCTGTAGGGCGGGGTCCCGTCATAGATCTCCGAGATGGTGCCGATGCCATTTAGGCTAAGCTCTTCCTCAAAGGGGATCAGCATCCGGTCTACGAAGAAGAGGCCGGTCCGCTTGAAGAGCTTCAGATACGCACTGAGGTAATAGTAAAGGGTCCAGGGCCACGCACCACCCTGTACATATGCGTAGTAGCGCTCTCTCTGATTGCCCCCCGCATAGCCTTTGTAGAGTGGGCTGACCGGTGAGAGCGAGCGCAGTCCCTTAGGGGTCAGTAACTCCTTGGTCACATAGTCGAGGACCGATCGCTGAAGCTTGCGAGACATAGGTGAGTAGGTTAGTCCCACAGCGATGATCTGACTCGGACGGACGCTCCAGTCAAGCGGACGACCATCAGCCACGTAGTCGAGTAGGTAGCCATGCTCATTGACAAAGGTCCGGATGAAGCTCTCACGTACCTGATCGATCAGCTCCGTCACCTCCTCGTCCTCTTGCAGGTCAAAAAGGAAGCGATAGAAACAGAGAGCATTATACCACAGAGCATTATACTCTACGATATAACCTCGCCGATCCACCACTGCTGCCCCATCAATCATCGTTCCCATCCAGGTGATCGGTCGACGATCCTCTCCCGGGTCAGCGTATAGCAGGCCATTTCGTCGTAATTCCAGTAAGGGTACTCGACCCTCCCTAATGTAGCGGATCGCTCGTCTGAGTGTCGCCCCATATCTCTTTTTCGTCTCCTCCTTACCTGCCCATCTATAGTAGTCCTGGATCGCATTAGCAACCCAGAGGAGACTGTCCGGCTGCCAAATGTCCTCGATCACCGAATCTTCCTCTCCCTCATCGAGATAAGACCAGATCGCAGGCAGAGCCGTGTCCATCACTTTTTGATAGAGCTCAGGCTCACCGATACCAAAGCTGCACGCTGTGAGCCCCACCATCTCATCCCTCAGGCGGACCCCATACCATGGGTATCCCGCCTTGAGGTAAGACTTCCCCGGTCGTGGCTCGTAGAAAAATTGCCGTGCTGAGCGTCTGAGACAAGTGGCAAAGGTATCGGCCACACCATAGCTCCGGAGGGCCTCCTCAAACGTCTCTTCCAGAGTCTCCGGGTCAATGGCACAATCGGATGCGGATAGGATGATATCCTCTCCTCGGCGAATATTAAGGGAGAAGTAACCAGGGACAGGCAGGTCCTCAACACATGCATTGCCCCGCTCCGCCTCTCTGTCGTAAAAGAAATCTCTATACCATGTCGGCTCCTGGTGCCATACCGCATCATACTTGGAGAGCTGCATATAGAGACGAGGCATCCCCTTATAGAGGCAAAGGGATACCCCATGATCCTCACTGGTGTAGCTCCAGTCGATTTTGTCATTGATATGTGTCAGCTCCCTTACGGTGCGGAAAGCGAGCATAGGCATAAGCCTCAGAGTCGTTTCTGAGTGCGCCTCCAAGAGGCGGTAGCGGATCAGGAGCTGATTGATCTTGGACGAGAAGACGATCTCCTTTGAGAGAACTACTCCACCGACGCGATAGATCGTCTGGGGGCACTCCTCGACGGAGAATTCGCGGATATACTTATGCCCGTTTGGACTCAGGGTCCCGTCATGATACTTATGCACAGCGAGGTGAAACTCTGCCCCGTGCTGAATCACCGTCTCATCCATAGATGAGAGGAGCACATCGGGATCGGGACCGCTCTCCGATGGCACCACAAGTAGCCCATGGTACTTACGCGTATTGCATCCCACGACCGATGAGCAGTGGTAGGCCCCACGACTATTGGCATGAAGAAGCTCGAGGGGTAACGCAGTCCCCAAGTTGGTCATAATGCGACGATCAAACTTCTGATAACTCATATACTCTGCTACTTTCGTGACGTGGTCTGACATCCGGCAATCCATCAAGGTACTTTCCCATGCCCCCGGCATTGCTATGATTCCTTAGGGTGTGATCGGTGCCTTACTCCCTCCTCTCCCCAAATATACAAACAATTTAGATTTCCTCGCTATTTATAACAGGACAAAACAGTGCTGACGCATTTGAGGGTCGTCCATCAGCAGCGTGACCGCATCCGCAAGGATGTCCGTTCCGTAGGCATCGGTCAAGCCACGAAGTGGCGAAGGCGGATGTATAAGTGTTTATTCCGTAGCCCGCTCCCTTGCGGGCCGTTGCCACATCGGAGATGACCGATATTTATAGCGAGTACACCGATCCGATTGCTTGAGTATCAGTCTCTCTGACGAGTATCAGATCCTTTGCGGTAAAGCTCGAATGCATCAGCCCTGGGCATGCGGGACAGTCTCTTGTGGGAGAGACTGTCCCGAAGGGATGAAACTCCAGTCCCGTGGGGGTGGAACTGCAGTCCCGAGGGAATGAAACTCTAGGGGTAACGCATTTGAGCTTTACAGGCATGCAAAACACACCTCTCTGAGCGTCTCTACACCGGTTGCGCTGTCTTATCTGGCGAGACGGATGAGTTTGGCTGTAGCGGACGAACCGCAGTGCACCCCAGAGGGGCCCACTGTTCCCCATCCTTAGCGATGAGTTGAATGACTTATGTAAAGCTCAAATGCATCACCTCTGCAGGACAAAAGCCTATTGGGCAACCAACTCACTCGGTTCTTGCTACACTCATCGGATGGTTGACCGCTATCCAAGTATATCCTGCGGGACGATCCCGTGCAGAGTCCCATTTCATTTGCCCTCTATTTAGGATGACTCCTTCAGAGATTTGCCGGTAAATAAAAAAGGGATGTGTCCAGCTAGACACATCCCTTGATGAGGATTGATTATGCCTCTCCTATCAGAGTGAGAACATTGTCAGGAGGGTAACGAGGAGCGCGAGGATCGCGTACAGCTCGGGGAAGACCGCCTCGACCATGGAGATGGCAAAAACATTGTGACCATCAGCGGTGGCAGCAATACCATGAGCAAGGACCTTACCCTGCTTCATAGCTGATAGGAGACCTACCGATCCGAGGAGCAGACCACAGAGGAGGATGGCTGTGGCTGAGAGTACTGACATATCTGCTGCGATATGCTGGCTAGCGAAGTACCAGCCCACAAATCCATAGAGACCCTGAGAAGAGGGAAGCGCTGAGAGTCCTATGTACTGACCCATCTTGGAGGGATCCTTGCGCATTGCCCCGATAGCGGTGATACCGCAAAAGGATAGACCATAGCAGCTACCGATACCGGCGAGACCGACCATCAGTGCGATACCCAGGTAGGCCATTAGAAGTGTAGTAGACATAAATTGATTTACTTATTGAGTTTGTTATTGTTTTGTCAAGAATAATATATCACTTGGAGACCTTCTCCTCAATAGGAGTATAAGGTGTCCCCCCACCCTCGTACTCAGAGTTGTTGAAGTACTCCACATAGGTCAGTCGGACCGGGTGGACAAGCGAGCTGATCATCGTGAGGCAGAAATTGAGCCCGTGACCAAAGGCGAGGATTAGCAGTCCTACCGGTATCGCTGCCCAAATGGGCATAGAGGAGGTGACGGTCTCTGTGAGGGTATTGAAGACCCCACCGAGGATACCTCCCGTCAGACCGATGGCGAAGAGGCGGATATAGGAGAGGGTATCTCCCAGTAGCCCCGAGGCAGTATTGTAGGTGTCCCACAGCCCTTTGCCAAGATTGACGAAGACGCTCTTGCCGGGAGAGTTGAGGAAGAAGACCGCAAAGACGCAGAGCCCTACAACGCCCCAGAGGGTGTACTCAAGCCACTGTGGCAGCTGAATGCTGAGGGCGGGTAACCCGACCACAAGCCCGATAAAGATCACCAATGTTGGCCAAGCGAAGCTGGCGAGCGAAGCGCGGGTGCCGCTCTGGTGTCTAACCTTGAAGGCAGCCACATACTTCGCAAATAGAATCTGGACGAGTCCCAGCGCCAGAGAGATCACCATCAGGTTATCCGACGAGAGGAAGAAGTCCTTGATCGAGCTGAGGAAGGGAACCTCGACGAGTGAAATGCCGAAGAAGGTGCCGGCAAGGAATCCCATCACCACAGCGGCTCCACCGAGCCACTGGAAGAGCTCTAAGTACATCTTGGCACTCTCACCCACCTTGCGCTTAAAGATCGTTGCCAATATCAGCACTACCAACCCGTATCCTGCATCTCCCGAACACATACCGAAGAAGAGCATGAAGAAGGGTGCGATGAATGGTGTCGGGTCAAACTCCCAGTAATTAGGGAGGGAGAACATCTTTACCAGAGGCTCAAAGGCCCTGCCAAAGCGACTATTGGAGAGCTTGATGGGCACATCCTCACCATAGACAATTTCCTCCTGGACGTAGGCGATACCCTCCTCTGAGAGTGCTGCCTGCATGGCGGCATCCTGCTTGGCGGGGACATAGCCCTCCAGCACCATCAGTCGATCGTCATAGAGGCGATCAGCCTGATAGTAGGCATTGTCCATCTGGTAGGTATCGGCGAGGTGGGCCTCCTGCTTATCGAGTATCTGATCGTGGTGAGCGAGGTAGAGCTTGGAGTCCGTCAGTAGCCTTAGCTCCTCTTCCAGACTCTGTCTCTCTACCCTCAGAGAGCTAATGGATCGGTCGGGTAGACGGACCCGCTCGGCATACTCAAGCTCCGGCTCAGGCTCGTCTTCAGAGGTGATGGTGACAAAGTAGGTGGAGCGACCGGCAGTCTGAATGATCTGCGCATGGTAGAGCTCCTCCCACTCCTTATTGTACCTCTGAGAGAGGACGGTCCAGAAGGTCATATTGACCCCCTTGGCTCTAAGCTTAGAGATCAGTGTCGGATCAAAGTCGCCCCAGTATGAGAGCTCATGCTCCTGGGACTTCAGGTCAGAGAGGATCCTCGACTTCTCCCTGATACGGGTGTCAAGGTCACTGACCTGGTTCACGTAAGTGTCATAGTCCGTCAGAGTCTCCTCAGGGAAGTCTATGTGGCGGATATCCTCGGGAGTCTGCTCCTTCTGAAGCGGGTGCTGGTCCATAAGGAAGCCGAGACTCTTACGCAGATCGGCCAACTCGTCCTGCCGAGCCTTAACCTCTCTTATGCGGTCGAGCTCATTGGGATCCTTATTCTGTCGGACATGGATCACGCCCAAGGAGCGCAATTTCTGTAGGAACGCCTCGTACTCCGGCTCAAAGACCAGGAACGAGTACTTATTCATCGTCTCTATCATACTATTGCTTCCATTTCAGATTCTGCCTCCATAGCGTTGCGGCGCTTCTCCTTCTCCTCGTCAAGGTGAGCACGCATAATCTTTTGAGACGCTTTAGAGAGCGATTCTTCGTCCTCAAGATAGCGCTTTATCTTCAGGATTGCCTCCTTGAGACCGGGGATCTGTACTTTCTCGAAGAGGTTGACCTTCTGCGTCGTCTTACGTCTGGCATGCTGCAGGATGTCCAGCTCCAGGCGTCCCACCTCAGCTTGGATGCCAACGGTGGCAAGATTCTTTATCAGCTGCGTGCCCTCCATATACCAGGAGGGGGTATTAAGGAGACTAAAAGGGCGAACCTCAAAGTCTACCTCGCCCAGCACCGGTACCGGGATGCCGGCCACCTTGCGGGTCTCGAGATGGACATCCTCCACTCTGACGAGAGAGGGGTCAAACTCACTCCAGAGGGCGGTCATGGTGTCGAAATTCTCGATACTGTGCTCTACCTGAGCCTCGAGATCCTCAACCTCCTTCTTGACCCGCCGCACCTCGAGACGAAGCGCACTCTCCTTACTCTTAATCGTAGGGAGGATTCGCTCTCGGAGCTGGAGATCCTTCTTCTGCCTCTGGAGAGAAGTTTTGTTGTATTGAAATTTTACAGCCATACCTCAGTCGTACTCACCGGGATTACGCCTCCTCCTGAGAGTGACCGACCATCTCAACATCCTGTGGCCAGTATTTGTCAACAAGAGACTGCTTGATCGCCACCTCAGCGGGTGTGAAGTGCCGAGCGAAGAGCCGCCATGCCGTATCAAGCATCTCTGTGGTATTGATATTGACGTCAATGGCAAGGAGGTCATTGGCGTACTCCTTGGCGAAGTCGAGCGTACGCTCATCGTAGTCAGTGAGGTCAAATCCATTCTCCAGCTTGGTCTGAGCATTGGAGGCATCAGCGAAGAGACGAACACCGGCATTCATCACCTGGGGGTGATCCTCGCGGGTCTTCTTCCCGATCACCTGCTGCTTCAGTCGTGACAGGGAGCGGAAGGGATCGACGATGACCTTGCCGATAGTGCTATCAGTACGGAGATAGAGCTGCCCCTCGGTGATGTATCCGGTGTTGTCCGGAACTGCGTGGGTGATGTCTCCACCCGACAGTGTCGTCACGGCGATGATGGTGATGGAGCCACCGGATGGGAATTGAGCTGCCTTCTCATAGACCTTTGCCAGGTCAGAGTAGAGGGAGCCGGGCATAGAGTCCTTGGAGGGGATCTGGTCCATCTTATTGGAGACTATCGCCAGCGCATCAGCGTAGTTGGTCATATCCGTCAGGAGGACAAGCACCTTCTCATTTTTCTCCACAGCGAAGTACTCTGCTGCTGTAAGGGCCATGTGAGGGATCAGCACCCGCTCGATAGACGAGTCCTCAGTGGTATTGATGAAGGAGACGATACGATCGAGTGCTCCTGCCTCGGCAAAGGTGTTGCGGAAGTAGAGGTAGTCGTCATTCGTCAGTCCCATACCGCCAAGGATGATTTTGTCCGACTCAGCGCGCATCGCCACGGTTGCCATCACCTCATTGTAGGGCTGGTCCGGGTCGGCGAAGAAGGGGATCTTCTGTCCCGTGACGAGGGTGTTATTGAGGTCTATGCCGGAGATGCCGGTTGTAATCAGCTCTGAGGGCTGCTCACGACGTACAGGATTGACAGACGGACCTCCGATCTCCACATCCTTGCCCTCGATGATCGGACCATCATCGATAGGATCTCCGTAGGCATTCATGAAGCGTCCGGTGAGAGAGTCGCCCACCTTTAGGGCGGGAGCCTTACCGAGGAAGGTCACCTCGGCATTGGTCGGGATGCCCTCCGTACCGGAGAAGACCTGCAGTGTCACCACATCGTCCTCCAGTCGGACGACCTGAGCCACACGACCATCGATGAGAGCAAGCTCATCATTACCCACACCGGTAGCACGCAGAGAGCAGGTTGCCTTGGTGATGTCGGAGATATGGGTGTATATCTTTTGGAATGCTTTCTTAGTCATAATCAGTCTACCCTTAGGCGTTAGCCGTTTCCTCTACTACGTGAGACTTGTCCGCAAGGCGTGTCTCAACCATCTTCTTAGCCCGCTCACGGTACTTATTGTAGTCCTCGCTACGGAATTCGGAGTAATTCATCTGCCTCAGCTCGTTGATCAGCTCCTTGAAGAAGACAGAGACCTCGTTGAAGTCCTCAAACGTAAGGTCGCTCTCACAGATGTCAATCACAAGAGAGAGCATCTCTTGCTGGCGCTCCAGAGGGCACATAGCATCGATGGCATCAAAGGCATCCTGCTGGAGGATGACAAAGTCGATCAGCTCAGACTTCCAAAATGTGACATGGTAGTCTACCGGGACACCATCATCACCAAGGATATTGATCTGCTCGGCGATCTCTTGTCCCTGACGCATGCGGTGCTTGACTTGACCGACCATCTCCAGCCAGTCGGGCGAGGCAGCCTCAGCAACATACTTCTGAAACTCCGGGTACTCCAGATACTTCGAGTATGAGTCAATAGGATTGACTGCCGGATAGCGCTTCTTATCTGCACGATCCTGCTGGAGGGCGTAGAAACAACGCGCCACCTTCTGGGTATTCTCAGTCACCGGCTCCTTGAGGTTACCACCGGCAGGGGATACGGTCCCGATGAAGGTAATCGACCCGGTCTTTCCATTCTTCAGGTGGACATAGCCGGCACGTGCATAGAAAGCCGAAATAGTAGCCGAGAGGTCCATCGGGAAAGCGTCCGGTCCGGGCAGCTCCTCCATACGATTGGACATCTCACGGAGTGCCTGAGCCCAGCGAGAGGTGGAGTCGGCCATCAGGAGCACCTTCAGTCCCATAGTCCGGTAGTACTCAGCAATCGCCATAGCGGTGTACACTGACGCCTCACGAGCCGATACCGGCATATTGGAGGTATTGGCGATGATGATCGTGCGCTCCATCAGCTTGCGACCTGTGTGAGGATCCTCGAGCTCCGGGAATTCCTTAAAGATCTCAACCACCTCATTGGCTCGCTCACCACACGCAGCCATGATCACGATGTCCGCCTCAGCCTGCTCTGAGATCGCATGCTGGAGGACTGTCTTACCGGTACCAAAGGCTCCCGGGATAAACCCGGTACCTCCCTCTACCATAGGATTGGAAATATCAATACAGCGGATCCCGGTCTCAAGCAGCTTAAAGGGTCTCGGCTTGTCAGCATAGCAGGGCACCGCCTGACGGACAGGCCACTTCTGAGTCATGGAAATGGAGTGATCCACCCCACTCTCATCCGTCAGCACAGCCATCTCATCGTCCACGGTGTACTGCCCCTTCTGTGTAAGCTTCTTCACCGTATACATCCCCTTGAATGTAAAGGGAACCATGATCCGGTGTGGCTGATGATTTTCCTCCACAAGACCTATCCAAGATCCGGCCTCGACAGTGTCGCCTACCTTAGCAGTCGGCTCATAGTCCCACTTCTTGTCCCGATCAAGAGGATCGGTATACTCTCCACGCTTGAGGAAGAGCCCCGTCATCTTATCCAGATCATTCTGGAGACCATCAAAGTTTTTAGAGAGCAGTCCCGGACCGAGAGTCACCTCAAGCATATGCTGCTCAAACCGGACTTGATCACCGATCTTGAGTCCGCGGGTACTCTCATAGACCTGCACATCCACCAAGATCCCCTCAATCTTGATGACCTCAGCCATCAGCTCTGAGCCATCATCGAGGATGACAAAGCAGATCTCGTTTTGTGCGACAGGACCATTTACCTCTACAGTCACCAGGTTGGAGACCAACCCTACCACCTTACCTGTAGTTTTCATCTGTATATCGTTTTATATTGTTGTCTATCCCTAAGCTTAGAGGCGGTTATGTCTCTTGGCCTCAGCCCGAAACTTCTCAAGGTCTGACCGGCTCTCGTGATTGAGCTGATCGATGATCTCCCTGAAGCGACTCTTGCCGATCTCTGCATCGAGGGAGCTCCAGCGACTCAGCATCTGCAGCTTAAGCAGGTAGGCCAGCATGGTATCGATGGAGAAAGTGTCAGCAAAGGTGAGACTATCCAAGTACTCCCACTTAAGCTGATCAATGCGATGCTCCCTGGCGGAGAGATCCTCCTCCTCGGAGATCTGAAGCACCTTCTGCACCACCTCTCCCTCCTCGAGGAAGCTTATATCATGCCAGTTGCCACTCCTGAGGAGACGCACCAGCTCACTATCACCGACGATCAGCCTACGAGCGTCAAGGTCGTGCCGCTTGATCGTAATAGCTGCCAGCACAAGGCGGATGGAGCGATCAAAACTAACCCAAGTGCGGACAAACTTATCCCCCCGCTTCATAACGTAGCGGAAGTAATAATTATCTAAGATATCCTCGTAGAAATGCTCTGCAGGGCGGTCAATCTCCTGATCGTGGCGATACTCATATATAAAGTCCACCAGATAGGAGGGATAGGTCTTCGGGTCGAAGTGTAGCTCCTCTCCCACCATCTCGGAGGTAATCATACCTCTCTCTGCAGCATCGACCAACCTGCGTAGCTTATCGGGCCCTACCACGTATGGGACCTGCGGCTCAGGGATCGGTCGATCATAGAGCAGAGCCACGAGTGCCCTATTGTCCTCTCTGAGGAGCAGCAGGTCCAAGAGCTGACCATCTCGGTGGGTAAGCTGCCCGCGAAGAGTCTCCACAAACTCCCTCAGAGTGAGTGGAGGATTTTTCCCGATCTCCGGTCTCAGCGTCGGCAGACCTGCTCCTAAGGCATAGTACTCAGCCATAGAGGGTCACTCTTTGTCAGGTGCCGTAAAGAGAGCCTCCCGAAGCTGAGGCCGCATAAAGTCCTTGAAGTACTCCGTCAGGGCCTCCTTGCTTACCACGACCTCATAGCCCTTGTCGGCGGGTGCGATGGCAAAAGAGGCCGCCCTACCCTGGACACTCTTGATGTCAAGTCCTTTCTCCAGGATCCCGGAGGCATGGTTCATAAAGTACTTCCGGAGAGCCTCACCATCCTCAGTAGAGACAGTGACGCTATTGCTCCCCTCTTCAAAAAGCTTTTGGCATAGTCTGAGTACCACATCGTAGAGCCTCTCAGGGTCGGCAAATGCCTGGTCAACACCCTCGCTGACAGCATGGTCGTTGATCATATCACCGATCTCCGTCCTCAGGGCATCCGAGGCACGGTCAGCCGAGAGCTGAAGCTCCCTCAGGGAGCGCTCACGCAGCCCGGCCACTTCGCTGTCTGCTCTGGACAAAATCTCCTTAGCCTTTGCCTCAGCCTCAGCAAGGATCTTGTCTCTCTTCTCCTCTGCTGCTGCTACGATCTCCTCTGCGCGAGAGTCAGCCTTGGCGATACCATCCTTGTAGATCTTACTCGCCAGTTCTTGTACTTTGTCGTCCATACGAACTCACTCGATATAGTTGCTAATCTTATTATCCTACTTTATGACTACACGTGAACGACTTCACGCATAATGTCAGCAAACCTACCAATAATTCCTATGATAGCTACCCTCGTTTTACATTATTGATGCGACTTTGCACAGAATTCCTGTTTTTCTCCATTTTTCAAAGGTCAAGAGAGAGATGAATGCCCGATATCGCAGGTTGTTTCAAATGTGCTTTCTGAAAGAAGATGCAAAAAAAGAGAGACAACGGAAAATGACCGTTGCCTCTCTATGTATTCACACCTCCTCAGTGTTATATGTATTCTACATGGTCTACTCTCCTTGTCTGTTGACAGAGAGTATCACTCCATCATCTCCCTACGCATATTCTCTACGTAGCGAGCCTTCTCCATCTTACGACGGCGAATGTCGGAGGGCTTACGGAAGTTACGATTATCACGCAGACGACGCATAGTGCCTGTGCGGTCAAACTTCCTCTTGAATCTCTTCAGGGCACGCTCGATATTTTCGCCCTGGCTTACCGGTACAATGATCATATAGTAATATTTTCAATGTCCACGGGGATCCATATGTCCCCGCTTCGCCTGCAAAGGTAACCTATTTAATCGGGTTTCCCAATACTATCCCCCTGATGTGAAAAACTCTGCTATTGAGGATCATGAAGAGCCTCCGACCTTATATCGGTATTAGAGAAATCTATTACCGATATTAGCAAACACTAATACCGATATTAGTCGCAACTAATACCGGTATTAGAATCAGCGCTGTGTCAGGGTCACTCTCTATGATGGACCTCCCTGCACATGCCTACAGAATGTTTGTCCTCCGAGTAAAGTCGATGATCTCCGGTATGTAGCCAAAGGCGAGACCGGTGACGGAGTCGGCACACCCGTAGTAGACAGCTATACGTCCGCTGTCCGGATCATGAAGTGCGGCACAGGGGAAGCAGACGTTGGGCACATCCCCAACACACTCATAAAGCTCCTGCGGTGAGATAAGGTATGCCCCGCTCCGTGCAGTCACCTTCCAGGGCTGATCCTTATCAAGGAGAGCAGAGCCAAAGGCGTACACATATCCATTGGCGCTCCTGAGCACACCATGGTAGATGAGCAACCAACCCTCCGAAGTCTCAATAGGGATAGGTCCCGCTCCGATCTTGAGACACTGCCAAGCGCTTACCTCAAAGTCTGCCGGCGACATCACATGTCTATGGTGCCCCCAAAACTCCAGATCCGGAGACTCGCTGTAGAATATGTCTCCGAAGGCGGTATGACCATTATCACTCGGCCGGCTGAGCATAGCATAGCGACCGTTGATCTTGCGTGGGAAGAAGACGCCATTGCGATTGAATGGCAGAAATGCGTTCTCCAGCTGATGGAAGGTCCGGAAGTCGTCTGTCCAAGCCACGCCGATGGTGGGTCCATGATAGCCATTGCACCAGGAGACAAAGTAGCGACCATCGATCTCTGTCACCCGAGGGTCATATCCATAGACCCACTCCCCCACCTCAGGGATATCACAGTCGAAGACAATCTTATCCGGGGAGATATCCCAGGAGAGACCATCCTGACTAAATCCAACATGAAGACGCATCCTTCGATTGGTGTCGTCGCAGCGGAAGACCCCAGCATACCCGTCCTTGAATGGGACGACTGCACTATTGAATATGCTGTTACTTGTCGGTGTCTCATGCCGACCGATGATGGGGTTTTTGCTGTATCTCCAGAGTGGAGCATGACATCCTTGAGGGCGATCCTCCCAAGGCATATTGGGGAGAGACCTCCCGGCGATTTTTATATTATCCATATTCATTTATTTAGTGAGTTTATTACCATCTCCATCGTAGGAGAAAGGTACAACTTTTGCGCATATCAACCCGGGTATGGACACCAAGACCGCAATGAGGAAGAAGGAGCTGTACCCTACCGCATCGCTGATGGTGCCACTGACCAGGCCGGGGATCATATAGCTGAGGTTCATCAGACTATTGGCAATGGCATAGTGTGCCATGCGATGAGGACCGGGTGCCACCTGCTGCATCATGAAAAGCGTCAGGCCGACAAATCCGAAACCGTAGCCAAATTGCTCCACGACAATCCCTACCGCCGGCCACATCAGATTGGTTGGCTGTAAGAAGGCGAGGAGAAAAAAGATGATAAAAGGGAGATTGAAGATCACAGCCAGAGTGAAAAGCACCTTCCGTAGGCCATAGTGACCTATGTAGTACCCGGCCAATATGCTTCCTCCTATAAAGGCTACCGTCCCCAGGGTTCCGTAGATGAGACCAAAGTCCTTATTTGTCAGTCCCAGTCCTCCGAGATCGGTGCCGGCCTTCAGGAAGAGAGGCGCCACCTTAATGGCGAGCCCCTCTGTGAAGCGGTAGAGGAAAATAAATAGCAGGTAAAACCAGATGTGCTTCTTCTCAAAGAAACTAACAAAGATCTCCCACACCCCTTGTAGAGTCGACTTCACAGACCGCTTCTCATCCGTTACAGGGGCCTCACTATGGGGTAATACTGCCATATGCCACACACCGAGTAGCAGCATCAGTCCGCCCGCCACCAGTACCATACTCTGCCAGGAGCGGACAATCCCAATAGAGGTAGTGAGGTAGCCCACGAGATAGACCAGTCCGCCCTTGGCCAGCACCTTGGCGATGTTGTAGAAGGCACCCTGCCACCCGACAAACTTGCTCTGAAGCGTAGGCGTGAGTGCTTCCATATAGATCCCATCCCCGGCAATGTCATGCACCGACCCTGAGAGTGCCATCACAGCCATCAGGAGGAGCAGTAGCGGAAAAGACTCCTCCAAGCCAAGCGAAGCCGCAATCAGCCCGAGCATAAGAGCGGAGATAATCTCAGAGATAAAGACGTACTGCCTCTTACTCCCAAAGAGCTCCATCACCGGGCTGAAGAAAGGCTTTAGGCTCCACGGTAGGATCAGGAGGGAAGCCCAGAAGGTGATTTCCTTATCCGGTATGCCCATATCCTTGAAGAGTAGCAGAGAGACGTCCGAGAGCATGACCATCGGGAGCCCCATGGCGAAGTAGACTGTGGAGACCCACGAGATAGGATTGAGTTTGGTGTCGGTTTTCTTCATATTATCGGAGAGTGGAGACCGGCATACGCGAAGCATCCAGTCTCAAGAGTACAAATAAGAGCAGGGTAAAGCTTAGCAACGATGATCCGCCATAGCTGATGTAGGGGAGCGGGATGCCGATCACTGGGACGAGACCGATCACCATCCCCACATTCACCAAGAGGTGGAAGAAGAGTATGGATGCCACCGCGTAGCCGTACACACGAGCAAAGGTCTCCGGCTGGCGCTCAGCGATGTAAATGATACGGCAGATCAGGGCAAGGAAGAGGAGCAGCACGACTAAGCAGCCGATGAAGCCCTCCTCCTCACCGATGGTACAGAATATGAAATCCGTTGTCTGCTCAGGCACGTAAGAGAGCTTTGTCTGAGTCCCCTGTAAATACCCCTTGCCGAGCAGGCCTCCGGAGCCGATCGCGATGAGACTCTGATGCACATTGTATCCGGCACCGGCAGGATCGTCCTTAAGTCCCAGAGAGACGAGGATACGGGTCTGCTGGTGGGGCTGGAGGATATTGTCAAAAAAGTAACCCACCCCGGCATACATGGCCACACTCACCCCGGCAAAGGTGATCAGCCGACCAATATGTCGCCCTCTGTGACCATAAGCCTGTACGACCACCCATACCAGCAGTAGCACCAGCGCAAGGATGGCAAAGATCGAGAAGTCAACACTCACCCACAGGGAGAGGATTGCAGCCATAATCATCAGCGAGGGGGCAATCACCAAGCCGACCAACCAAGCCCGGTCAAGCTCGCAGTAAGCCTGTGCCGAGAGCACCACACCGAGGTAGATCAGTAGCGGGACAACCAATCGTCCGGCAGGGGTAACGCCCCAGACCGGCTCGGCAAACTTGAGCTCCAGCACAAAAAGCAGAGCGCAGAAGACGCCAAAGAGTGGGACAGCACTACTCAGCCCCTCCCTATAGAGGATGATGATGAATGCAGCGTAGACCAAAGCGGATCCTGTCTCTGACTGAAGGACGATGATCAGCATCGGGGCAATGATGATGGCAAAAGCGATCGCCAGGTCACGGGTCCGCTCGAGGCTAAAGTTATACTTTGACATCCACCATGCCAGCATCAGGGCGGTGGTGAGCTTGGAGAACTCCGCCGGCTGTAGCCGCACAGAGTCCGTGATCACCAACCACGACCGCGATCCCTTGATGTCCGGAGCGATGAAGATTGTCACGATCAAGAGACCGATCATGGCGAAGTAGAGCACCGGAGCAGACTGCTTCAGGAAGAAGGTGTCTATAAGCAGTATGGCAATCGCTGCACCGGCGGAGATCCCGATCCATACCAGTTGTGACAGTGCCCTACCCTCAATACTGAAGGAAGTATCGGTGATGGTATAGGTGCCATCAGCTGCATAGATGGCGAGCCACCCAATCACCACCAAGATTAGGTAAAGCAGTATGGCTAGCCAGTCAGCCCGATGCCTCAGTCCCATAGAGGTCCCGGAGGATAGTCTATTAGTCATACGCCTATCTAATTACTGAGGATAACATCGCACTCTCGTAGCTAATTGACGAGGGAGTAATAGAGTCACCATGGAGGTAGTAGTCAAGCATAAGTCTACCGATAGGGACTGCATAGGTGGCACCGAAGCCTCCATTCTCCACCATAACAGCGATGGAGACCTTGGGCTCCTCCATCGGACCAAAGCCGAGGAAGAGGGAGTGATCTTTGCCGTGAGGATTCTCTGCAGTACCGGTTTTTCCACAGATGGCAAAGTCAGATAGGTTTGCCTTACGACAGGTACCGCCTATCACCGCCATACGCATCCCCTCGGCAATCACTTGGAAATACTCTGGTCGTATCCCTGTCTCCATACGCTCAATATAGAGTGAGTCCTGAGGCATGCCGTCGATCTCCTTCACCAAGTGAGGGGTAAAGTAGTGACCCCTATTAGCTACCACAGCACCAAAATTGGCTATCTGCAATGGTGTAGCAAGGATCTCACCCTGACCGATTGATATGGAGACTATTGAGCTTGATGTCCAGCGCCCATTATGGAGCTTGTCGTATACGGCAGAGCTGGGGATATAGCCACGGCTCTCTCCCGGCAGATCCACACCGGTCTTATGTCCGAAGCCCATCTTGACAATATAGTCTCGCCAGTGATCGAAAGCCTCCTCCACGGTAGCGTAGCGGGATCTATCGTCTAAGAAAGCCCTCAGACCCCAGCAAAAATAGGCATTGCAGGAGGTGGCAATGGCATGCCTGAGATCTAATGGGGATCCGTGACCATGGCATCGGGGACGCCCCCCGAGCAGTGGGTAACCACCATGACAGGAGTACATAGTACCCGGCGTGATGCAGCCCTCCTGCAGAAAGGCTGCTGACTGCACAGTCTTGAAGGTCGATCCGGGCGGATAGGCAGCCTGAATAGCTCTATTGTAAAGAGGCTTGAGAGGATCAGTGGCGAGTGACTGGTAGTTCTTTCCCCGCTCCTTACCCACTAAGCGAGAGGGATCAAAGGTGGGAGACGAGACCAGAGCCAATACTTCGCCCGTACTCGGCTCTATCATGACGATCGCTCCACTCTTGCCTTGCATCAGACGCTCACCATAGGCCTGCAGCTTGATGTCAATGCTAAGCTTGAGATCATGCCCCGAGGTGAGCTCCTGATCATACTTACCCTCCTCATACTGGCCCTGCACCCGGCCGTGTACATCTCTGAGGAGTATAGAGGTCCCTTTATTTCCTCGCAAGAATCGCTCGTAGCTCTTCTCCAGACCCGTCGTGCCGGCATAGTCTCCGGGTGTGTAATAGGGATCCCGCTTGATGTCACCCGGACCGACCTCGCCGATACTGCCAAGCAGAAGAGCCCCTGCAGAGTAGGTATATGCCCGAGATGTATGGTGCTCTATGAGTAGACCGGGAAACTTGTATAGCTGCTCCTCTAATAGCCCTGCCTCCACTGGGGTTATCTGGGAGAAGATTGTCTGCGGCACAAAGGGCGAGTACCCCCTATTAGACTCCCGATCCTTCACTTGCTCCAGACGCTCACGTAAGTCCCGGAGGTCAATGTCCAGGATATGACAAAAGGCAAGACTATCAAAGCCCTCCATCTGTCGCATGATGACCTTTGCATCTGCCGTAGCGGTATTATAGACAACGAGACTGTCGTTGCGATCACGCATCAGACCGCGCGATGGATAGAGGGTCCGGTGGTAAAAGGCAATATTCTCCGCTGCCAGCTTATACTCCGGAGAGAGCACCTGGACATAGAAGAGTCTCGCCACGTAGACAATAACCACCAGCGTCATCACCCCTACGATGATAAAGCTACGCTCACTATACCTACTATGTGATGGTCTCATCCCCTCCTGCGCGGCATCAAGAGTGCATCAAAGATCAAGAAAAGCAACACCGTTATCACAACGGATCCGCCAATGTAGGGTAATGTGTGTACCAAGAGTCCGGTGGAGAAAAACTCAAGGAGGAATATCGAGCTGATCTGTACCAGTGTGAGGGTCAAGATATAGAGCAAGTAAGCTCCGGCTCCCATCAGTCGGGGAGTGATCAGCGGATTCTCCTCGTCCGCATTGTCGAGATCGTCCTTATCCACCAGCGCCCCCAGCAGCTTAGGGCGTAGGTAGAGCGTCAGTGCGGAGGAGGCCATATTGAGTCCCGGCGTATTCATCATCAGATCGATAAAGAGTCCTATACAAGCGGCGACGAGGGTCAGCACCCACGGCTCCGACCGGTATGGCATCTTAATAAGCGGGTAGAGGTAGATGATCGGCAAGAAGTACCGAAAGAGCAGCAGGTGGTTGAAGAGTACCACCTGCAAGAGTAGTAGCACAAGCAACAAGATACCAAGTCGGAGGGTGTACTTACTCATAGGGATCGTCTATCTGTGACAGGCTCTTCGATCACATTTCTCTCCTGGCGACTCTCATACTGCAGCACATAGACGTACTTCAGAGAGGCAAAGTGCGTGGATAGCTCCACTCGGTAAGCAAAGAAACTATCGTCAGGTGACTTCCCCGGGCCAACTACTGTCCCTACAGATAGGCCGGAGGGGAAAGAGGCCGAGTATCCGCTCGTAAAGACCGATCGTCCTGGCTCCAGCGACTGGTGCTTGGGGATATTAGTCAGCAGGGAGTGATTGATATCCTGGCCATCCCACTTCAGTATACTCACGAGGTCAGAGCCTTCCACTTTGCAGCTGATCCCGAAGGTACTATTGATCACCGGTACGACTCTCGAGTAATGATCGCTCACCGCTTGTACGATACCGACCACTCCATCTGTGCTCACGACCCCCATATCTACAGCCACACCATCTTGCTTGCCGATGTCCAAGGTCAGATAATTACTCTTGTCAAAGAGCACCATCCCCACGACCCTTCCCACTATGTAGTGGTAGGGGAAGGGTCTCTCCAGTGTGTCTCGCCCCAGGCGCTGCCAAGAGAGGGAGTCAACAGAGAGTCGCTCCAGCTGGTTGTGTAGACGGAGCACCTCACGCTCCAGCATCGCATTCCTATGAAGCAGCTCCACATTTGCCTCCTCCAGTCCTGTGTATGCACGGACAGTCTGAGCCGTCTCCATCACCCTGCCGGTAAGGTCGTTGGCAGAGCTCAGCATGACACTGGATCGGTACCTACTGCCACTAAAGAGGAGTGCCAAGGCAACCACCTCAAGGAGCAGGAAGATCAGGAGATGTCTCTTGGACCGGAGAAATTCGATGAGGCGATCCATAAAGACGATGCACAGCGAGTGAGCCACCCCCTTCCTAAGTCGGTAGTCAAGGGGTGGCGGATGAATTACTTAAAGAGCAGAGTGTACTTATCGGAGTTCTGAAGAGCAATGAAAGTGCCGTTGGCGACGGAGTATAAGGGGTCATCAGCGATCTTAAAGGGGATCTGAAACTTAGCCTGAAGCCTCTTATCAAGTCCCTTCAGCTGAGCACCTCCCCCCGCAAGGTAGATGCCGTTATTGAAAATATCGGCATACAGCTCGGGGGCAGTGTCGTCCAAAGCGTTTCCTATAGCGGTCTCTATCTTGGTGATCGACTTATCGAGACAGGTAGAGATCTCATGGTAATTGACATCCACCGTCTTAGGCAGGATACTTGCCAAGTCCTGTCCCACGACCGTATAGGGTTCAGGCTCATTGTCCAGTTGATCAAGAGCAGAGCCAACATTTTTCTTGATCTCCTCAGCGGTACGCTCACCGATGCGGATACTGTGCTCGACCTTCATATAGTCGACGATATCGTTGGTGAATTCGTCTCCCGCCACCTTGATCGACTTATTATTGACAATGCCACCAAGAGAGATCACAGCGATCTCCGTCGTACCACCACCGATATCTACGATCACATTGCCGGTAGGCTCCATCACGTCAATACCAATACCGATCGCTGCAGCCATCGGCTCATGGATGAGGTACACCTCGTTGGCCCCGGCCTTCTCAGCCGCATCGCGCACGGCACGTATCTCTACATCCGTACTGCCTGAGGGGACGCAGACGACGACCTTAAGTGAGGTGGGGAAGAAGTGTTTCTTCGTCGTAGCCATCCGGATCATCCCGCGGATCATATACTCGCAGGCGTCCAGGTCAGCGACCACGCCATCCTTAAGTGGACGGACGGTGGAGAGATCATTATTCTCCTTCTCGAAGCGACGATACGCCTCAGCGCCGACCCACTCGACCTTATCAGTCTTCTTATTTAGTGTCACATAGCTTGGCTGATCGATGATGATCTTGCCATCCTCTATGATGACCGTGTTAGCAGTACCTAAGTCTACGGCTAATTTCCTTGTCAGTGAGAAAAAGCCCATCCTGTATCTAGTAAAAAAGTTAGTGTCTAAAGTGGCGATGACCGGTGGTCACCATGGACATACCATGCTCATCGCAATAGCTTATGCTCTCCTGATCGCGTATAGATCCGCCCGGCTGGATGACGGACACCACGCCCGCCTCATGAGCTATCTCTACACAGTCGGGGAAGGGGAAGAATGCATCAGAAGCCATGACGGATCCCTCGAGAGAGAAGCCCATCGCAGCTGCCTTGCTGATCGCCTGTCTCAGCGCCTCCACCCGAGAGGTCTGACCGTAGCCGGCACCCAAGATCTGACGATCCTTGGCGAGGACTATAGCGTTACTCTTGCAGTACTTTACCGCTTGCATCGCAAAGAGTAGATCACTCGTCTCACTCTCCGTGGGAGTCAAGTGAGTGACCACCATGAGATCCTTAGCCTGATCCACAAGTGTATCACGCTCCTGCACCAGCACACCACCGAGGACAGATCGGTACTGGAGAGGATACTTATCCTTGCCGATCTTGTCTCTCAGGATGATCCTATTTTTCTTTTGTGTCAGCAGCTCCAGTGCCTCCTTGCTATACTCGGGAGCTATTAGGACTTCGATGAAGAGCTTATGCAGCTCCTCCGCAGTCTCCATATCGACCGGTCTGTTGAGTACCACGATGCCGCCAAAGGCCGACTCCGTGTCACACGCAAGCGCAGCCATGTAGGCATCGCGTATGGTCTCACGGACTGCCAGTCCACAGGGAGTATTGTGCTTGACAATACCGCACGCAGGCTCGTCCATCTCCTCGATCATATGCACTGCAGCATCTACATCCAGCAGGTTATTGTAGCTAATCTGCTTGCCGTGGAGGTAGTCAAAGCGCTCCTCGAAGCCCTTGCCATAGTAAGCAGCCCTCTGATGAGGGTTTTCACCATACCTCATGGGCTGACATCCCTCCATAGAGAGAGCGAAACGGTCCTCGGGGAACAGATCCTCCGACTCGTCTGCCGGATCGTCTATAGAGAGGAAGTAATTATGGATCGCAGTGTCGTAGGAGGAGGACACCTCAAAGGCAGCGCGTGCAAAGTGTCGCCTCTGCTCCAGCGTCGTCTCACCGGCCTGCTCATCGAGTATGGCAGTGAGTTCATCGTAATACTTAGCAGAGGGGATGATCACCACGTCGGAGTAATTCTTGGCGGCTGCACGGATCAGAGAGATACCGCCGATATCAATCTTCTCTATGATATCCTCATGGGAAGCACCAGAGGCAACAGTAGCCTCAAAGGGGTAGAGATCGACGATCACAAGGTCTATCGGATCAATGTCAAAGCGACGGCAGTCCTTATCATCCTGCTCGTTACCTCGGCGAGTAAGGATCCCGCCAAAGACCACCGGATGGAGGGTCTTAACTCTCCCGCCCAGGATGGAGGGAAGACCGGTACGATCCTCCACCTTAGTACAGGGAAGGTCAAGGCTGGTGACATAGTCATAGGTGCCACCCGTGGAGAGGATCTCCACTCCACTCTGCCCTAGTTGTCTCAGGAGCTTCTCCAGCCCCTCTTTATGGTATACCGATACAAGCGCTCTGCGGATAGGCTTGCGACTCTCTGCTGATCTCGTCATATGTGGATAGTGATTATTCTTTCTCAGAAGCAGACAAACTTACATAAAAAAGGATAACTTTGGGCCCTCCTCGGACTTCTCTGCCTCCTCTCTATTGTACGATATTTCCTTGCCGAGCCGAGCGATGGGGGTTCTGTAGCTGGTAGCCAGACCACCGGTGGAGGTCTCCTTATAGAGGCTCGGGAGGTCGTGACCCGTCTGTCGCATCACCTCGACCACTTGGTCAAAAGAGACTCGGTGAAATCCATTGGAGAACGAAGCGTAAACATTGGCATCCAACGCCCTTGCGGCTGCAAAGGCGTTGCGCTCAATACAGGGGATCTGCACGAGACCACAGATGGGATCACAAGTCAGTCCCAAGTGGTGCTCAAGCCCCATCTCAGCTGCATACTCCACCTGATTAAGACTTCCTCCAAAGAGCTGATTGGCAGCGGCAGCAGCCATCGAGCAGGCAACGCCCACCTCACCCTGGCAGCCCACCTCCGCTCCGGAGATAGAGGCATTTGTGCGACAGATAGCGCCGAAGAGCCCCGCTGTAGCCATAGCCCTCAGAATCATCTTGTCCGGTATCTCCTTGGATACCTTGAGGTGATAGAGTACTCCCGGCATCACCCCCGATGAGCCGCAGGTGGGACCGGTGCAGACCTGACCACCACCCGCATTCTCCTCACTTGCCGCCAAGGCGTAGGCATACACCAGCCCGCGAGACTTGGTGGAGTAGCTGTAGTTATTGGCCTGTACGTAGTACTCGCCCGCCTTACGGCGGAGATTGAGTCCTCCGGGGAGTATGCTGTCGTTGTCAAGGCCTCGCTCTACTGCGGATCGCATCACCTGCCAAGCCTCCCCCAGGTGATCCCATATCGACGAGTCCTCAAAGCGCTCAACATACTCCCAAAGCGACAGGTGCTCATCAAAGCAGTAAGCCAGGATATCTGTCATACGGTTGTGAGGATAGACCTCACTCGCCCTACTCTCATCAAACTCCTCGTTAGCCAGGTCCCCACCGCCGACACTGTAGACCGTCCACGAGTCGATGAGCTTATCCTCCTTATCCAGCGCCTCATAGTACATACCATTCGTATGGAAGCGCTTGACCGTCTGGGGCTCCCATACGATCTCCGTGGGGGCAACGGGCTCCAGCACCTCGAGGATGGCTACATCTGTCATATGCCCCTTACCGGTGGCTGCAAGGGAGCCGTATAGAGTGACTCTAAACCTCGCCGGCGTACCTCCACTCAGACGATCAAGGAACATCAGCGCAGCCCGTCTCGGTCCCATTGTATGGCTGCTCGAGGGGCCTTTACCTATCTTATATATTGATTTAATTGTCTCCATGAGTGATAGTTGCTTATGAGAGAAGGATTACACCCTCTATGACCTTACAAAGATAGCCCAATTAAACGACTTAACGGATCAGCTGTCAAACGTAATCGCAGCATTCTTACGAAGTCCGACCCCGGTGATATAGTCTCCGAATAGCAGCCTGGCATTTACAGCACTAATCAACTGACCGTCAATAAGGAGAAGGTTAGCGGAGCACCTGTCTCACCTATCCAAGCTTACTCTCATCACTAATACCGATATTAGAGAAGTCTAATACCGATATTAGAGAAACCTAATATCGGTATTAGATTTCTCTCTAACGGGATATGGTAAGGAAAACAATAGTCGAGAAAGTATGCGGACATACTTTCTCGACCAAGAAATCTGTCGGGATGAACAGACTCGAACTGTCGACCTCCACGTCCCGAACGTGGCGCGCTACCAACTGTGCTACATCCCGTACTCTTAAGTGGTGGCAAAGGTACACTTTTTTCCTCACACTTCAAGCCCCAAGCAGTCTATTTTACTCGAGACCTCCCGATTTCACTCACCTGCTCCCCACCCTCTCTCTCCACGATAATGGCACAGCATGAGATCGTAATAACACTGCGTATACACAGGACACAAGGGTAAAAAAAAAGAGATCCCGGCACCGATATATGGTGCTGGGATCTCAGTACTTAGGCGAGAGACGGAACAATGTAGCGTCTCAGGCTATTGATGCATGCTGCTTAGAGCTGAGGACCGGCAGGTACGAGAGACTTACCGTGGTCGTTGGTCTCAAACTTCTTGAAGTTCTTGATGAAGCGAGCAGCGAGGTCCTTAGCCTTCTCCTCCCATGCAGCCTCACTATCGTAGGTGCTGCGAGGATCGAGGATATTAGAGTCTACGTTGGGCAGCTCTGTGGGGATCGTGAGATTGAAGTAAGGGATCTTCTTCGTGGGTGCATTCTCAATAGAGCCATCAAGGATAGCGTCTACCATTGCACGGGTCTGCTTCAGAGAGATACGCTTACCGGTACCATTCCATCCCGTATTGACGAGATAGGCCTTGGTATTGTGAGCCTTCATCTTCTTGACCAGCTCCTGAGCGTACTTGGTGGGGTGCAGAGTCAGAAAGGCTGCACCGAAGCATGCTGAGAAGGTGGGGGTCGGCTCGGTGATGCCGCGCTCTGTACCTGCGAGCTTAGCGGTAAATCCGCTGAGGAAGTAGTACTGAGTCTGAGCGTCATCAAGGAGAGATACAGGAGGCAGTACACCAAAGGCGTCAGCGGTCAGGAAGATAACGCGCTCAGCGTGACCGGCCTTGGAGATCGGCTTTACGATGTTGTCGATGTGGTAGATCGGGTAAGAGACACGAGTGTTCTCAGTGACAGACTTGTCTGCGAAGTCGATCTTACCCTCCTTGTCTACAGCGACGTTCTCGAGGAGTGCATCACGACGGATGGCGCCATAGATGGCAGGCTCACCCTCCTTGCTCAGGTTGATCACCTTAGCGTAGCAGCCACCCTCGTAATTGAAGACACCATCGTCATCCCATCCGTGCTCATCGTCACCGATCAGGAGACGCTTGGGGTCAGCGGAGAGGGTGGTCTTACCGGTACCGGAGAGACCAAAGAAGATGGCGGTATGCTCGCCATTCATATCGGTATTGGCAGAGGAGTGCATCGAGGCCATGCCACGACGGGGGTTGAGGTAATTCATGTAGCTGAACATCCCCTTCTTCATCTCACCACCATACCAGGTGTTGAGGATCACCTGCTCGCGGCTGGTGAGGTTGAAGACAACAGCAGTCTCAGAGTGGAGACCGAGCTCCTTCCAGTTGTCCACCTTTGCCTTGGATGCATTGTAGACTACGAAGTCCGGCTCACCAAAGTTCTCAAGCTCCTCCTTGGAGGGACGGATGAACATATTGGTGACAAAGTGTGCCTGCCAAGCCACCTCGACGATGAAGCGGATCTTGACGCGGGTGTCCTCATTGGCACCGCAGAAAGCGTCCACGACGTAGAGCTTCTTGTCTGAGAGCTCATCGGTGGCAAGCTTGCGCACTACATCCCAAGTCTCCTTGGAGCAGGGGTGGTTGTCATTGTGATACTCCTCGCTGTCCCACCAGATGGTATCCTTGGAGGTCTCGTCTACGACGAAAAACTTATCCTTAGGAGAGCGACCGGTGTAGATGCCTGTCATTACGTTGACAGCGCCCAGCTCGCTCACCTGTCCCTTCTCGTAACCCTCGAGAGACGGATCAGTCTCATCCTTGAAGAGACGGTCATATGATGGGTTGTGGATGATCTCCTTGACACCCTTGATGCCGTACTTGCTTAAGTCGATGTTTGCCATAATTTAATGTTGTGTTCGTATAAAGTTTATCTTCTTTCTTACACTCTATTGATAGCAGCAGGGGGAGCAACCGGCACTCCACTCGCATCCCCTTATTGCACGACAAAGATAATCTAAAATAGTAGCTTAACCAAGGATTTAGCGAATTATTTCATCAATACAACCCTGTTGCATTTAATTTACTATTTTATTACCTCCGTCTCCATACCAAGCAAAGGGCACTAATCAGCGATTAGATGCCCTTTGCAAGCAGTTTTCGTGACCTTGAGTTACTTGAATTCGTCCCAGCTCATGATCTCAATGTCATCCACATCCTTGGCACAGAATGCCTCAATGAAGGAAGCAGCAAGACGGGCGTTGGTCACTAAGGAAATATTGTGATCAATAGCGGCACGACGGAGTTTGTATCCGTTAGTCAGCTCTCTCGGAGTGAGGTTTTTATTGACATTCACCACCAGATCGACCTTGTGATCTCGCACCAGATCGAGGGCCTGGGGCTCCTTACCCTCCTCGCTTGGCCAGTGACAGAGCTCAGCAGGGACGCCATTCTCATTAAGGAAGCGACAAGTACCCTCGGTAGCGTAGATCTTGAGACCGCACTTGATCAGCAAGCGAGCCGGCTCAAGGAGATCTACCTTTTGCTTAGCTCCACCCGTGGACATCAGCACGCCTCTCTCAGGGATCTTTTGCCCTACGGCAAGCATCGACTCAAGGAGCGCCTCAGAGGGACTGTAGGAGATACAGCCTACCTCTCCAGTGGACATCATATCCACTCCTAAGACAGGATCAGCCTTCTGAAGGCGAGAGAAAGAGAATTGAGACGCCTTGACACCGACATAGTCGAGGTCAAAGACACTCTTCTCAGGCTTGTCATATGGCTTGCCAAGCATAATCTTCGTTGCCAGAGTGATAAGGTTCATCTTGAGCACCTTGGAGACGAAGGGGAAAGAGCGTGAGGCTCGGAGGTTGCACTCGATCACCTTGATCTCATTTCCACGGGCGAGGTACTGCACGTTGAATGGTCCGGAGATATTGAGCGCTTTGGCGATCTGGCGGGTGATGCGCTTGATGCGGCGCACCGTCTCAATGTAGATCTTCTGTCCCGGGAATTGGATGGTGGCATCACCGGAGTGCACACCGGCGAACTCGATATGCTCACTGATCGCATAGGCGACCAGTTCGCCCTTGTCGGCAACGGCATCCATCTCGATCTCTTTTGTATTCTCCATAAAGTCGGAGATCACCACCGGGTGCTCCTGGGAGACATCCGAGGCGAGACGGAGGAAGCGCTGAAGCTCCTCCTCATTGGAGCAGACATTCATCGCTGCACCACTGAGGACATAGGAGGGACGCACCAGCACCGGGTAGCCAACCTTATCAACAAAGTCCTTGACATCGTCAAATGAGGTCAGCTCGCTCCACGCCGGCTGGTCAATGCCCAGGCTGTCGCACATCTCGGAGAACTTGTATCTATCCTCCGCATGGTCTATATCCTCAGGCTGAGTGCCGAGGACCTTGCAGCCACAGCGGTGGAGTCTCATGGCGAGGTTATTGGGGATCTGGCCACCGGTCGACAGGATCGTGCCATGAGGCTGCTCCAAGTCAATGATATCAAGCACCCGCTCCAGTGTCAGCTCATCAAAGTAGAGCCTATCTGACATGTCGTAGTCAGTGCTGACGGTCTCGGGGTTGTAATTGATCATGATGGAGTGGTAGCCCTCCTCCTTGATCGTCTTGAGGGCAGAGACGCCACACCAGTCAAACTCAACCGAGCTGCCGATGTGGTACGCTCCGGAGCCAAGCACGATCACACTCTTGTCCCCCTCCTCAAAGGAGACGTCGTGACGGTGACCATCGTAGGTCAGGTAGAGGTAATTGGTCTTGGCAGGATACTCTGCGGCAAGAGTATCGATCTGTCGCACCACCGGAGTGATGCCCATACTCTTTCGCAGCTTTCGGACCTCCAGCTGAGCCGCATCCATATCCTTGATCGTGTGCTTGAGCACCGCGCGGGCGATCTGGAAGTCGGAGAAGCCCTGCACCTTTGCCCTCCTCATCAGCTCAGGCGAGATGTCGCTGATCTGTGACAGGGTCTCCAGCTCCTCAGCCGTATCGATGATATTGCGCAGCTTGTGGAGGAAGAATTTGTCGATCTTCGTCAGATCGTGGATGTCATCAATCGTATACCCTGCTCGGAAAGCCTTACTGATGACAAAAATGCGGTTGTCGGTAGGCTCCCGTAGGGACTTGTCTATGTCCGGGATGACCAGCTCCTTATTCTCAACGAAGCCGTGCATTCCCTGACCAATCATCCGAAGCCCCTTCTGGATCGCTTCCTCTATGGTGCGACCGATCGCCATGATCTCACCTACAGACTTCATGCTGGAGCCGATCTCACGCGATACACCGGCAAACTTGCTGAGGTCCCATCTGGGGATCTTGCAGACGACGTAATCAAGTGCCGGCTCAAAGAAGGCAGAGGTGGTCTGTGTGACACTATTCTTCAGCTCATGAAGTCCGTATCCCATACCGAGCTTGGCAGCCACAAAGGCGAGCGGATAGCCGGTCGCCTTGGAGGCGAGTGCTGAGGAGCGGCTCAGACGAGCATTGACCTCGATGACACGATAGTCCTCACTCTGGGTGTCTAAGGCGTACTGGACATTGCACTCCCCCACAATACCTATGTGGCGGACGATGCGGATGGCGATGTCGCGGAGCTTCTGAAACTCTGAGTTGGTCAAGGTCTGAGAGGGAGCAACGACGATACTCTCACCGGTATGAATGCCGAGCGGGTCAAAGTTCTCCATATTGCAGACCGTTATACAATTGTCATACTTATCACGCACGACCTCGTACTCGATCTCCTTCCACCCTTTAAGGCTCTTCTCGACCAGTACTTGAGGAGAGAAGGAGAAAGCGCGCTCGCAGAGAGCATTTAGCTCCTCCTCGTTGTCGCAAAAGCCACTACCCATACCACCGAGGGCGTAGGCAGCACGGATGATGACAGGATAGCCGAGCTTCTTGGCAGCCTCTCGGGCATGCTCTATATCCTCACATGCCTCGCTGGAGATGGTGTGGACCCCGATCTCGTGCATACGCTCGCTGAAGAGCTCCCTGTCCTCGGTATCCATAATGGCTTGGACGGGGGTCCCAAGGACCTCTATGTTATAGTCTCGGAGCACCCCTTTCTCGTAGAGGGCGACACCACAGTTGAGTGCAGTCTGTCCACCGAATGAGAGCATAATGCCATCGGGACGCTCCTTCTTAATCACTCGCTCAATGAAGTACGGAGTGACGGGGAGGAAGTAGATCGTATCAGCAATACCCTCCGATGTCTGCACCGTGGCGATATTGGGGTTGACGAGGACGGTATGGATTCCCTCTTCCTTGAGAGCCTTCAGGGCTTGAGATCCTGAGTAATCAAATTCGCCCGCCTCCCCGATCTTGAGGGCACCGGACCCGAGGAGGAGGATCTTCTTGTATTTCTTTACGTTCACGAGTTTAGGAGCTTAATAAAGTCATCAAAAAAGAATTCGGTATCCATCGGGCCTCCGTGGCACTCGGGGTGGAACTGGACTGCGAAGTACCTCCCGGACTCGTGGATGATACCTTCGTTGGAGCCATCATTGAGATTCTCAAAGTAGGGACGCCAGCCGGCAGGGAGCGTGTCACTATCAACGGCAAATCCGTGATTTTGGCTGGTGATAAAGCACTTATCTGTGCCACAGAGACGTACCGGCTGATTGGCTGAGCGGTGACCAAACTTCATTTTTTTCACCTTGGCACCAATGGCAAGAGCCATGATCTGATTTCCCATACAGATCCCCCCTATAGGCTTTGCACCGCTCTCAATGACCTGTCGTACATGGTCAATGAGGGCGGTGCACTGCATCGGGTTACCCGGTCCGTTACTGATGAAAAGACCATCATAGTCCATCCCGGTAAAGTCGTAGTCCCAAGGAACGATCGTGAGGTCAACATTGCGGTCAAGGAGCATCCGGACAATATTCTCCTTAGCACCACAGTCCACGAGGACCACTCGCTTGGCACCACTCTTGGGTAGGTGGATCACCTCAGGAGTAGAGACCTCAGCAACGAGGTTGACCTCGTCGGTCTGGAAGAAGTCTATATCCTGGTCGTCCACCACCAACTTACCGATAAGCGGGCCATGGTCACGGATATCCTTGGTAAGCTCCCGCGTGTCGATGCCGGAGAGACCGACCACACTATGGCGCTTGAGAGCATCAGAGAGAGACTCTGCGGCATTCCAGTGAGAGTAGTCATCGGTATAGTCATGGACAATGAGTGCGAGTGGATGGAGCTCCCGGCTCTCGAGGTAGAGAGCCAGATTGGTGGCGGGATCTACATCCTCTGGAGGAAATCCGTAATTGCCTATGATGGGGTATGTGCAGACAAGCATCTGACCCATATATGAGGGATCCGTCAGGGCCTCAGGGTAGCCGGTCATACTGGTGTTAAAGACAACCTCTCCGCTGACACTCTTATCAGTGGCACCAAAGAGTGTCCCCTCGTAGCAGGTGCCGTCCTGTAAGATGAGCTTACCTTTCTTTTTCATGGTCGCTATATGGTTTCGTGTATCTCTTATCTTCTATAGTCCTCTTCGTAATAGTCGATGAAGGCTTGATTAACTAAGCGCATACCACCCGGTGTCGGGTAGTCTCCCGTAAAGTACCAGTCCCCCGGATTGTCGGGGATAGCCTTGTGGAGACCCTCGATGCTCTGGAAGACAATGTCTATCGGGCAAGTGACCTCAGCGGGTCGCATCAGCTTGATCATCTGTTGATTGAGCTCCTCGACAGAGAAGGGCTCGTAGATCTCTTTGACAAAATTAGTTTGACGCACCTCTTCACTCCCCATAAGGGACTTAATCCTCTCGTAGAGATCGCTGATCCGATCCTCCATACCCCGCTCCTTATGGAGTGAGATGGCGGCACGGAAAGCGACGAACTCCTCCATCCGACTCATAGCGATGCCATACCAATCCGGGTAGCGTATCTGAGGAGCGGAGCTGACGATCACCATCTTGCGCGGACCAAGTCGATTGAGGATGCGGATGACACTCTCCTTGAGAGTCGTCCCGCGGACGATGCTGTCATCAATCACGACGAGATTGTCTTCACCCCTGCGTATAGACCCATAGGTGACATCGTACACGTGAGCCGCCAGCTCATTACGTGATGCCCCCTCGGTGATGAAGGTCCGCATCTTGATGTCCTTGATCGCCACTTTCTCAGAGCGGATACGCTTCCGGAGTATGTCGTGGATCCTCTCCGAGCTCCTATTCTCCGGCATCTCCAGCAGCTCTTGCTTCCGCCGGTCGAGGTAGTCCTCGAGTCCCTGAAGCATCCCTTGATAAGCCACCTCTGCCGTATTGGGGATAAAGGAGAAGACGGTATTGTCTAAGTCGTAATCCACCTTCTTGAGGATCTCCGGCACCACATAGCTGCCGAGAGCCTTTCGCTCATGGTAGATGTCAATGTCACTTCCGCGAGAGAAGTAGATCCGCTCAAAGGAGCACGCCTTATTTTCCTCCGGCTCTAACACCTGCTCCAGATGAACATTTTCCCCACTCCGGTCGATAGCAATGGCTTGCCCTCTCTGGAGCTGATGCACCTTGTCGAAGGTAAGGTTGAGTGTCGTCTGGATCACCGGTCGCTCAGAGGCGACTACGAAGATCTCGTCATCGTAGTAGTAGTAGGCAGGACGGATACCCCAGGGGTCACGAAATGCATACATCTCGCCACTACCGGTCATGCCGCAGAGGACGTAGCCCCCGTCAAACATTGGCCCACACTCCCTGAGAGGCTGAAGGGCATCAATATTATCCTCAATATCCTCCGTAATGTCCATCCCCTCGAGTCCCTTCGCTTTGCTATCCGCATAGCGCCGCTCCACCTCACGATCAAGGCGGTGACCAAGGAGCTCCATAAGCACTCGCGTATCAGAAGTGTCACGGGGATGCTGTCCTCGGGCAGTGATGTACTTGAATATATCCTTGACTGTGGTGAGATTAAAATTCCCACACATGGCGAGTGTCTTAGCTCGCCAGTTATTGCGTCTCAGCGCCGGCTGGAGATACTGCAAGCCGGACTTGCCGGTCGTGGAGTAGCGGAGATGCCCCATATAGCACTCACCAATATAGGGAGCCGACTCAGCGTAGAAGCGGTCGTCAGCCTCTTCGTCAGCGATGGCCTCATCAATGGAGTGATGGATGGTATTGAAGATCTCAGAAATGGCTCCTGAGCCGAGGGCACGCTCTCTGTAGAGGTATTCTGTACCCACAGGAGCCTTAAGTTTGACACATGCGACACCGGCCCCATCCTGACCACGATTGTGCTGCTTCTCCATCATCAGGTAGAGCTTATTGAGACCATAGCGTCTGGTGCCATATTTTTCCCAATAATACTCGAGAGGCTTTCGAAGTCGGATTAGTACCACTCCACACTCGTGCTTAAGTTGCTCCATACTTTATATATGTGAGGCGCTTGAATATTTTAGACTACTGATTACGCTGCAAAGGTAGAGAAAATAATGCCATTGTGGTGGATTAATACCTCTATTCTCCTAAGTCTGGCACCTGAGGTTACACACTTGAGGACCGGCAGCAATTACCTCATGTACACCCAAAGCTGCGTGAGTGGATCTGCCTTTAGGTAAGAGTACCCCGAGAGCTAAGAAAACCATCTCACTCTTTGTAAGAATATAGTCCATTCTCTCAGGGCTTATGATAGGCTTATTCTTAGGATAATGGTCGCAGTAATGGTCTGTTGTCCTCGGATGTGGGAACGTGCATTTCTTTGCGTCCATTTTCATTAGTACCTTTGTGAGAGAGAAACTAATGACCCCAATGTCATGATCGGGGTCTCACTGATACACTTCTAAGTAGATATGAAAACGGTTAATGAAATCCGTCAGATGTACCTTGACTTCTTTGCAGAGCGAGGACATCATATCGTTCCCTCCGCTCCGATGGTCCTGCAGGGGGATCCGACCCTTATGTTTACCAATGCGGGGATGAATCAATTTAAGGACATCATCCTCGGGAATGCCCCGAGGAAATATCCGCGGGTAACCGACTCTCAAAAGTGCTTGCGCGTGAGCGGTAAGCACAACGATCTCTCCGCTGTGGGACACGACACCTATCACCACACTATGTTTGAGATGCTGGGGAACTGGTCCTTCGGTGACTACTTCAAGAAGGAGATCATCCCCTGGGCGTGGGAGCTACTGACAGAGGTGTACCAGCTTCCTAAGGATCGGCTCTATGTCACCATCTTTGAGGGAGCGCCTCAGGAGGGTCTGGAGCGGGATCAAGAGGCGTATGACGCTTGGGCAAAGCTACTGCCAGAGGATAGGATCCTCAATGGGGACAAGCACGATAACTTCTGGGAGATGGGCGAGACCGGTCCCTGCGGTCCCTGCTCAGAGATTCACATCGACCTGCGGAGCGAGGAGGAGATCGCTCGCATCCCCGGTAGAGACCTCGTCAATCAGGACGACCCACTCGTGATCGAGATCTGGAACCTCGTCTTCATGCAGTACAATCGTATGGCCGATGGCCACCTCGAAGCACTGCCCCACCACGTCATCGATACCGGCATGGGGCTGGAGCGCCTCTGTATGGCGATGCAGGGAAAGAAGTCCAATTACGACACCGATGTCTTCCAGCCTCTCATCGGCAAGGTAGCAGAGATCTCCGGTGTGGCCTACGGCTCGTCGGAGAAGACCGATGTGGCTATGCGCGTGATCGCTGACCACATAAGGGCGATAGCCTTTGCCATTACTGACGGGCAGCTGCCCTCAAGTACCAGAGCGGGCTACGTCATCCGTAGGATCCTCAGACGCGCTGTTCGGTACGGCTACACCTTCCTCAATCTTAAAGAGCCCTTTATGTACCGCCTCATCCCCACCCTCGTGGAGAGTATGGGCAGACACTACACTGAGCTGGTGGCTCAGCAGGAGCTGATCACTCGCGTGACGAAGCAGGAGGAGAGCGCCTTCCTCAGGACCCTCTCCACCGGTATTGAGATGCTGCAGTCTCATATTGATGAGTCGAAGAAGAGAGGAGAGAAGACGCTGCCCGGTGAGATCATCTTTGAGCTCTACGACACCTACGGCTTCCCCGCAGACCTCACGGAGCTGATCCTTGAGGAGCAGGGTATGGAGGCCGACCTAAAGGGCTTTGACAGCGAGATGGAGAAGCAGAAGGAGCGCGCCCGTAAGGCTCAGCATACCGAGACTGGAGACTGGCAGTGGATCGGTGACCAGGAGACAGAGACCACCTTCGTCGGCTACGAGATGCACGAGGCGCAGACTCGGATTATCCGGTACCGCCAGGTGACTCAGAATGGAAAGAAGAGCTATCAGGTGGTCCTTGAGACAACCCCCTTCTACGCTGAGATGGGCGGTCAGGTGGGCGACACCGGTACTCTCATCGGGGAGGAGGATCAGGAGAGGATCAAGGTCCTCGACACGATCCAGGAGAATAACCTGCCGATGCTCCTCGTGGATAAGCTGCCTTCCGATCCCCATCAGGACTTCCTTGCCTCCATTGATAGTGAGCGTAGGTATAATATCGAGCGAAACCACACAGCCACCCACCTACTGGACCATGCACTGAGGACACTCTTTGGCGACACGACGGAGCAGAAGGGCTCCCTCGTGAGCGATCGTGTACTCCGGTACGACTTTGCCCACTTTGAGAAGATGACGAAGGAGGAGATCCGAGAGGTGGAGCGGATGGTCAATGAGGCAATCCAAGCAGACTACAAGCGGATTGAGCATCGCGATGTGCCGATCTCTAAGGCGAAGGAGATGGGAGCCATTGCCCTCTTTGGCGAAAAGTACGGGGATTACGTCCGGGTGATGCAATTCGGCGACAGCATTGAGCTCTGTGGTGGCTGTCATGCTCCATCGACTGGGGTACTGGGGAGCTTCCACATCACCCAGGAGACCTCCGTGGCAGCCGGTGTACGTCGTATCTTTGCCGTTACCGGTCCCGCTGCTCTTGACTATGTGCATGAGCTGGAGGACACGATCGAGAGCGTGAAGAGCTACTTCGGTGGGGGCAACTTGATCTCAGCGATCAAGAAGGTCCTGGAGGAGAATCACACCCTCTCTGCCGAGGTAAAGCAGGCCTATGAGCGTGAGAAGGGGAGCCTGATCAGTCGTCTGCAGAAGCACTATGAGCTGGTGGATGGCGTGAAGGTGATTCGCCCTGACGTAGCGATCCCGTCTGCTCTTGCTAAGGACATTGCCTTCGGGCTCAAGCAGGTGCTGGATGACGACTATGTCTTCGTGAGCGGGTCTAAGGATGAGGGCAAGGCACTCCTTACTGTGCTGATCAGCGATGGCCTCGTGAAGAAGGGGTACAACGCCGGAAAGTTGGTCAAGGCTGCCGGTCAATTCATCCAAGGAGGTGGCGGTGGTCAGCCCTCCCTCGCTACGGCGGGCGGGAAGCGACCTGAGGGACTGCCTGAGGCGGTTGACTTTGTCCTAAAAGAACTGGGACTTAAGAAGAATAAGTAAATGCGATGGAGGCTCCGCTCCACCATACACTCTTCGACAGCCTCGAGGATCTTCGCACCCGACTTCGGTCACTGACGTCAGGTCGTCGAGCGATCTGGGTAACCGAGAGCAATTGTGCCGACCATTGTCTTGATCGGATCGGGATAGCATCAGCTGGCATTGTGCTTCCTCCCGGCGAGGAAGCGAAGACAGCTGAGCAGCTGATCCGGCTCTGGAGTGGACTTACAGACCTGGGGGCGACCCGAGGAGACCTAATGATAGCGATCGGAGGTGGAGCGCTACTGGATGTGGCGGGGCTCTCCGCGGCGACCTACAAGCGAGGAATGGGGCTGGTCTATGTACCGACCACTCTACTGGCCGATGTAGATGCCTCAATTGGCGGTAAGACAGCGATAGACTTTGAGGGCGTGAAGAATGGCATCGGGACTTTTTACACCCCCGAGGAGGTACTAATTGCACCCGCTTTCCTCTCCACACTACCTAAGCTGGAGCTACTCTCCGGCTGGGGTGAGATCCTGAAGTACTCCATGCTGACGGGATTCTCCGTGGACGAGGACTTGTGGGGGACGGCTGAGGTAGCCCCTTCGCTCATCCGACGCTGTATTGACTATAAGATAGAGGTGGTCGCCTCGGACCCGCTGGACAAGGGCGGCAGACGACAGTTCCTCAACCTCGGGCACACCCTCGGGCATGCTCTGGAGGCGCTTCATCTAAGCAAGGGCGATCCGGTGCCACACGGTATCGCCGTGGCTGCCGGTCTGGTAATGGAGGGGTACCTATCGCTACGGAGGGATCGACTGTCCCAGGAGGATTTGATGCGACTGGCGAGAGTTGTGCGAGACCACTTCCCCCCCGTCTCTGTCCTCTGTACAGAGTATGAGCAGATACACACCCTTGCCCGGCAGGATAAGAAGCTCCGCTCGACCGAGGAGGGGGTGCCAGTGGTAATGCTAGATCGCATTGGCAAGCCTGCGCCTGCAGAGCTTTTTACACCAAAGGAGCTAGATGAGGCGATCGACTTTTACCGAGACTTTATGCAGATATAAATATGAAGAAGAGAATGGACGAAGAGCAAGAAGAGATGCCCCGCTGGGACTTGGAGGATCTGAGCGAAGCTGTCGCTACGCTGAAGCGCGGTGGTCTGATTCTTTACCCCACAGACACCATCTGGGGCATTGGTTGCGATGCGACTAATGCTGATGCTGTGAGTCGGATTTTTGCTCTAAAGCAGAGAGATGATGCTAAGGCACTCCTCTCTATCGTGTCAAGCGATGGGATGCTGGCACAAGTAGTCCGGACCATCCCGGACATTGCCTACGACATGATGGACACGGCGACGAAGCCTCTGACGATCATCTATCCCAACGCTGTTGGTCTCGCTCCCAACCTCCTCGCTGAGGATGGCAGTGCCGGTATCAGAGTGGTGGGAGATCCCTTCTGTAAGAAAATGTGTGAGCGGCTGGGCGGACCTATCGTAAGTACCTCGGCGAATATCTCAGGCGAACCTTCGCCCGCTGCCTTTGCAGACATTACTGACGAAGTACGAAATGGCGTGGACTACGTCGTGAGGTATCGCCAAGAGGAGCAGACGAAGCATGTAGCCTCCAACATCATCAAGCTGGGACTTAGAGGCGAGGTAAAGGTGATACGGTAAATGCAGACGACAGAGGTAAGGTCACAACCAAGCAAGCCATTTCTCGACTGGCTCCATAAGCATCTCCCCGGGGGCATGCCGGTGACAGCATTGGCGCTGCTTACCGGTGTCGCATGTGCACTCGTCTCTGCGCTGCTGAAGTGGTTTGTCAGCACGATACAGCACTTCGTTATCGGACTGAATACCCACACCGACCTTTATCTCTCCTACCTCATCACGCCCGTGGTGGGGATCTTCCTCTGCGGTCTCTTTGTGAAGTACATCGTCAGAGACAATATCTCTCATGGCATCACCAGGGTACTCTATGCGATCAGCCGACGTCAGAGTCGACTGAAGCCCCACAACACCTGGACCTCTGTCGTTGCCTCGTCTATCACCATCGGGCTGGGAGGCTCTGTGGGAGCTGAGGCACCGATCGTGCTTACCGGGGCCGCCATAGGGAGCAATATAGGTCGGCTCTTCCATCTGGAGCACAGAAACCTTATGCTCCTCGTGGGGTGCGGTGCTGCTGGAGCGATTGCGGGGATCTTCAAGGCTCCGATCACAGGGCTACTATTTGTCATCGAGGTGTTGATGATGGACTTCACCCTCACCAGCGTGATGCCTCTGATGATCTCATCCGTGACAGCGGCGACGGTTAGCTACCTGATCTTCGGTATGGGTGCCCTCTTCCCGGTGATGGCGGAGGAGGCATTTACCCTCGATAGACTACCATACGTGGTTCTGCTCGGGCTCTGTTGCGGTGGTCTGTCACTCTACTTTACCCGGTGCTCTTCCTGGCTGGAGCGTAAGCTTGGCGGTATCAGTACCTGGAGCGTCCGCTTTGTGATTGCATCTATGATCCTGAGTAGCCTCATCTTCCTCCTCCCACCTCTCTATGGGGAGGGGTACGACATCATCTCGATGCTGATGAGCGATCATCCGGAGAGTATCTTGGAGGGGTCACTGCTGGAGAATGTCTCCGACCCATCTCATCGGAGCTTTATCCTCTTCCTCCTAGCAGCTATGCTGCTGAAGATCTTCGCCACCGTGGCTACCAATTCCGGTGGCGGGTGCGGGGGAACCTTTGCCCCTACCCTCTTTGTGGGTGCTTTCCTTGGATTCTTCTTTTCCTACCTATGCGGCGAGCTCGGCATAGAGACCTATCTGCCCCACCAAAACTTTACCCTCATGGGTATGGCGGGACTGATGGCTGGCGTCATGCACGCTCCGCTGACCGGGACTTTCCTGATTGCGGAGCTCTCAGGGCAGTACAATCTCTTCCTTCCGCTCTTGGTGGTGTCTCTGATCTCCTATGGCTTTATGCGGATCTTCACGAAGTACAATATCTATGCAATGCGGCTGGGTGAAGAGGGACAGCTGGTGACGCATGAGAAAGACCGAGCAGTGCTGACACTGATGGATGTAGAGGATGTGGTGGAGAAGAAATTCAAGACCCTGCATCCGGAAGAGACCCTTGGTGAGACGGTGAAGACCTTCACGGAGAGCCAGCGCAATATCTTCCCGGTGCTGGACGATGACGACCACTTAGTGGGCATTGTGATGCTGGACAATATCCGAAACATTATGTTCCGCCCCGACCTATACGAGAGGCTCCGGGTGAAGAAGTTTATGGTAGAGCCGGGCATCCGAATCAAAACAAATATGCAGATGGAGGATGTGATGACCATCTTTGACGACTCCGGACTTTGGAATCTCCCGGTGGAGACTCCGGAGGGTAAGTATGTCGGCTTCATCTCTAAGTCGGCTATCCTCAACGTCTATCGGAGGGTGCTCAACCTCAACTTTGGTGACGAATAAGAAAATGAAAATCGTATTTTTCGGCACACCCGAATTTGCCGCATACTCTCTCCGATCGCTCGTAGAGCATCATCGAGAAGTGGTTGCTGTGGTCACAATGCCTGATAAACCCAAGGGGCGTGGCCATAAACTCCAGCCCTCAGACGTTAAGCGTACTGCTCAGGAGCTCTTGCCCGAGGTGCCAATCCTCCAGCCGGAGCGGCTGCGCAACGGGGCGTTTCTAGAGCGCCTACGAGAGATTGACGCTGACCTATTTATTGTCGTCGCCTTTAGGATGCTTCCCGAGGAGGTCTGGGATATGCCCTCTCGAGGGACGATCAATCTCCACGCCGCTCTACTCCCTAAATACCGTGGAGCAGCACCAATCCAGTGGGCGCTGATCAATGGCGAGCAGGAGACCGGGGTCACCACATTTCTACTTGATAAGGAGATAGACACCGGACGAGTACTTCTCCAGGAGCGTGTGCCGATCTCAGCAGATGAGACAGGCGGGACCCTGCATGACAAACTTATGGTCGTTGGAGCAAAGGTGATTGAGGAGACGATCGACCTGATAGAGCAGTCGGGGGAGCCAAAGGAGCGACTCGGTCGGCCCCAGCCGGAGGATGTCTCTCATCTGCCGATAGCACCGAAGATCTTCAAGGAGGAGCAGACCATCTGCTTTACCACGATGTCTGCAAAGGAGATCGATAGACGTGTGAGAGCCATGGCGCCCTACCCTAAGGCAGTAGCCCTTTTCCACGATGAGACCTCCGATGAAGAGATAGAGATCAAGATCTTAAGCGTAAGCCCTGACTGCGAGAAGCAGATTAGCCGTGATCTCGCCCCTGGTGAGCCTATCGAGACAGACGACAAGAGACTATTTGTAGGCACTGCTGAGGGGATGATTGAGCTACTTGAGCTACAGTGGCCCTCCAGTAAGGTGATGCCCACACGGGCTTTCCTCCTCGGCCATTCACCATTCCCCCACGGGACTTTCCGATAGTTATAAAAAAAAGCGGAGCGCTCCTAATGAGTGCTCCGCTTTTTTATATCAAGATGTAAAGATACTTCAGTCCTCTTTTTCTTCCTCCTCAGTGAGCAGGAAGGAGTCCATACCTTTCTGTCGCAGGATCTGATACCACTTAGCCAGCTTCTTGATATCACTCTGATGGATTCGCTCCCGATCCCAATTGGGGAGAGCTTTATCCATAAAGGTCTTGAGTGTCTCAGCACTCTCAGAGACAGTCTGTGCATCCGGGATCTCCTCTCCAAAGGTCTCGTACATCCCCTGCATCACCTCGGCTAGGGGCTTCTCCCCCTCGGTAGTGTACATAGAGATATTGCTGAGCAGGCTCATCTTTTCCCGGCCAAAGACCGGCATCCGACGCCCGGTCTCCAGTTCCTCCACAGTGTAGGGCACTCGGGAGCTATTGATGAAGAGGAAAAGTCCGGGCTTCCCGGAGATAGAGACGATTTCTGATAGTTTCATGTCTAACGATGATTGATTTCTGAGAGGATCCGCTCGCACTGATGGATCAGCGAGTCAGATCCATTGTTATAGATTGTATAGTCTACCAGCCGGCTTCTGAGATCAGCTTCCTTGTGCTGTAGACTATTCATAGACTTGTACTGAGTGGCACCATTGTCCCGGTCCCTGAGACGGGTTCGCATGGACCGCAAGGCATCCTCAGCAGCCACCTCGATCGAGCAGTCCACACTCCGATAGAGTCCTGAGGAGAAAAGGATCCCCGACTCCAGTATCGCATAAGGCTCCGCAGACTTGCTAAGCCAGCGGGCAAAGTCGTCCTTGACAGCCTGATGAACGATTGACTCAAGTTGCGGTCTGAGATGCTCGCTATGGAGTGCTTGCGAGAGGAGTTCTTTATTGAGACTACCGCTCTGATCAATGGGGTCCTCATGCAGAAGTGAGGCAATCTCAGCCCGGACCACGGGGTCTCGGTATAGCTCCTTAGCTCGGGTGTCGCAGTCGTAGGTGGGAGCACCAAGGAGTAGCCCCAGCACTCTCCTGACCACGCTCTTACCGGAGCCTATGCCACCACAGATGCCTATGACAAGCGGTCGCTTACTCATCTCACTTCCTCTCACGGAGGATAAAGTCGAGCCGGTCAGGTACCACCTGGATCATATCCACCTGAGACGGAATCTTGTCGACGTGGAGCACTAAAGACTTTCTGTTGGCTTCGTCAAATGCTTCGCGAGCATCGATATATAGTCTCGGGTCAAAGAGTGTTTTCTCTCCCACCCTATCCTTAGGCACCAAATAGGTCACCGTGACCTGCATAGGAAGGAGAGTCAGATCATAGCCGGCCGGAAGATTCCGGATCTCGATGTCGGGAGTAGTAAAGCTGTGGTACACCAGCTCGTTGGTCTTCAGAATAACGTCAACGGAATCGGGACGCGCGTCAATACCGGATGGCGTCACTACGGCAACGCGTATGGTATCACGCCCGGGGTTGTCTATCCTCAGACCGATCGTATCCGTCGTGAGGACACCACCGGCTGCCATAAAGTCCTCCAGGTCACTCTTGACCCCAAATACCCGTACCGATGAAGGGATTAGGCTGATAGTGTCAGAGAGCTTAAAATTGCGATGACCGCCAAAGTCAATCTGGCTGCCAAATAGCACCTCTGCCTTACCCTCACTAAGAGGCTCGTAAGAGAAGGAGATGTCCTCTGGAAAGATCGTGACGTCAGTCGCAGTATTGAGATCCATCCGTGAGATATCGTGAAGAGGCTTGCTCAGGAGCAGCCGCTTAAGGTCTGCCTCTCTCAGTCGATACTGACCGCCCTCAGATAGTAGCTGAGTGGTGTCTACTGTAGGGCGCACTCTATAGGAGGATCGTCCGATCTGATTAATGGTATACCTCAGCAGAGCACCTCCCTTAGCATGGACCTTGACATAGACCACCTCAGGGTACTGAGAGAGGTCTGTCATCCGGTAGTTCGTAGGGAGGATAGGCTTATCCAGCTGGACTGTGACCTCCTTAGTATAGCCTCTCGGGTCATCGATCGCTGCAACGATCCAGAAGAAGACAGAGATGAGCAGACAGATAGAAAGCGCCACCCACCGCCTATCTCTCATAAAGTAGGCGGTGAAGCGGCCCTCTCTCAGCCTGCGTCTAAGTCCTATCATGATCGGTGACTAAGCGATACCGGTGGGACTTTACTTGGCGTCCTTGTCCTTACCTACCTCCTCGAGAGAGAAGATATTATTGATATCCACCTTGACCTTGACACCATCCCACACCTCGAGGGTGACCTGACCGCTAGGTTTATTGATCTCACGGATGATGCCGTACATGCCTCCGCTGGTGATCACCTTGTCCCCTGCCTTCATGGCCTCGCGTGCTTTCTGTAATTCCTTCTGCCGCTTCGTCTGTGGGCGGATCATAAAGAAGTAGAAGATCACGATCATCAAGACGATCATGATGATGCTCATAAAGGCATTTCCCTGAGGCGCTTGAGCCTGAAGAAGTATTGCTTGTAACATATTATCCTATATATTGATTAAAAAATAGTCAGCTATTAGTCTCCAATGATCTTACCCTCTTTCTTTAGGTCTGTGAAGAGCTTAAAGAGGATGCCATTGATGAAGACATAAGAGTTTTCGGAGCTAAAGGAGTGAGCAAGATTGAGATACTCATTAATCGTCACTGTCGTGGCAATCGTGGGAAAGGCGATGGCCTCAGCCATTGCCATCTGCATGAGCAGGTAGTCCACTTCGCTCACCCGCTCAGCGTCCCAGCCCTTGAAGTACTCACTAATCCTCTCCCGGTAGGCCTCTTTATTGTCTATGGCAGCTCGCAGCAGAGTCGGACCGAAGTCACCATCGCTCTTGGAGGCAAACTTAGGGCGCAACAGCTTAGAGACCTCCTTCTCAGGATCCAGGCCGTTATAAAACTTGGTGACGAAAGAGAAAACCACAGGCAGATCAGCATCGGTGACAAAGGCATCCGTCGTCTCCAGAATGTCGTAGACCCTATCCGACTGCCGGTACTTGGTACCGTATAGATCGCGATAGAACTGACGCGCTCCATCAAAGGTCTCTAGCTGAGAAGCACTCACGGCCTGCTCGCCAAGTGTCTCTGAGAGCACTGCCTCATGGAGCTCACTCAGATCGGGATTGTGGAAGATAGAGGTAGCCATCCGTCGCACGACGAAGTCTTGATCACCCTCGAGGTACTCCACCACAGGATTGGTCTCTAATGCCCTCAGCAGCGCAAGACGATCAGGATCAGGGGAAAACTTCCCCTCCTCAATCCCAATAAGCTTGCGAGCCAAGTCTGAGAAGTCCAGTGGCAAACCGCATAGGTAGAGATAGACCCTATAGTCGCTCTCCATAGCAGCCTCCAATGTCTCCTGGGCAGTCGAGATTGACATCGACTTCGTATGATAAAAATTATAGAGTACCTGTAGTACCTTGACACGAATGAGCGATCGATTGATCATTCCACTAACTTATTAGTTCCAAAATCAAGCAGGGAGATAAGCGAGACCCCTCCTGTCCCTGGTCCCATCTCTTACTGAGACAAAGTTACCACTTTTCACTGTTATAAGACCTTCGCGAAGACGGTCTGGTCAAAAGTGTCTTGTCTTACCCTGAAATAGGTTGACACCTGAGGAGGGTTGAGACAGCCAGAATGGTATATGAAAAAAGAGAAGAGAACTCGTCAACTTTACACCGAAGAAGAGAAGAGAGTACACATTAAACAGTACAAGATGTCCGGTCTAACTGCTTACGGGTATTCTAAAATAACCGGGGTAAACCGAGCGACCTTAAGGAGCTGGATAAATAAGTGCTCCAAAAAAGACTCAGATATGGTATCTTGTTCTTTCAATCACGAAGACGAGATATTTATGAAAAAGGGCAAGAATCCGAAAGCAACCTCAGACCTAAGCGCAAACATATATGCGAGCGCAGACACGAGTGCGGGTGCGAGTGCGGGTGCGAGTGCGCCCGAGGGCAGCCCCGGTGACCTCTCATCGCCCCTCAATGAATTCAATGCCGTGCGGGAAACAGTTTCTGTAAGCGAAAGGGAGCGGCGCCTGGAGGAGAAAATCAAGCTTCTGGAAGAAGAAGTTAAGCTTATGCGTGAAGAGAATAAGCTTATGGAAGAGAGGACGATCGGGATGGAAGTCGAGCTAGAGAAGTCAAGGGAGCAAGCCCACAAAGCTAAGCTCAGGGCTTTTGCACTCGACACGCTCATACAGGTAGCCGATGAAACATACGGCTTTGATCTAAAAAAAAACTTTGGATCAAAGCGGTGAAAACAGGTCACCGGCAATCAGCCTTGTACACCAAAAAGGATCTCTACACAACCTTTGGCTACACGCGCCAAGCGTATTATCAAGGGCTGAAAAGAGGGACTAAGGAGACCGCTTTGGCAAAAGACTTGATACAGATCGCAAGAGACATAAAGGCCCTGTACCCGGGTATAGGCACGGAGAAGCTCCGACTGGTGTCGCAGACGTTGTTTCCCGACATGGAGGTGCCGGGCAGAGATCGCTATCACGCTCTCATACGGGAGCATGGTCTTATAAATAAGCGACGTAAAGGGAAGTCCACAACCAATAGCAACCATCGTTTTCGCAAG